>OCAV01000611.1_pt1 | contig 29479 bp, 48 predicted proteins | sample 1538331 | NCBI WGS metagenome assembly OCAV01 (sample SAMEA2580297, study PRJEB22360) | human gut metagenome | biome: human gut; feature: human-associated habitat; material: faeces | place: Denmark | collected 2008/2010
ACGATAACGCTAAGGTGTGCGGTGACGCTAAGGTGTGCGGTGACGCTGAGGTGTACGGTGACGCTTGGGTGTGCGGTGACGCTGAGGTGTACGGTGACGCTTGGGTGTGCGGTGACGCTGATTACTCGACAGTGAAAGGTTTTGGCAGAATTTTTCGTACTACAACATTCTTCCGAAAAAAGGACAAGGATATAGGCGTTAGTTGCGGCTGCTTTTACGGCACGTTGGAAGAATTCCGCAAAAAGGTCAAGGAGACGCACGGAGAAAGCAAGACAGCGAAGGAATACCTGATGCTTGCGGACCTGATGGAATATAAATTTTCGCGCGAGATGGATGAGGAGGTAAATCAATGACGAACAGAGAGAAGATTCATGAACTCCTGTGCCTGTGCATGGAAATACAGGAGCATGGTTATGGGGAAAACGGATATCCATATGTTGGTTTTGAAACATCAAATTATGGCACGAGCATAGAAGTGCGAATAATGGACGATGGTTTCAGATCAGACCACGGATATGACGGAATCTATTCATTTGCGTTTGACCGCATAAGCGAACGCGCATACAACAATTGCAAGAAACACCTGATTGATCTGAGAAAGAAGGTGCAGGAATGTACGGATACATCTGCGAACACTGCGGAGCGCACCTAGACCCGGGAGAGCATTGCGACTGCGAGGTGGAGAGAAGGCGCAACCGCAAACTGCACCAGAGGTATTACAAGAACCTATTTGAATACATGAAGGAATTGGAGGAAATAGAGCATGAGCGAATTGAAATTTGAAGTAAGCCAGCAGAATGGGCTGATAGATGCGAATTTTGACATCCTTAAGTCACAACTTGCTGAAAAGATGGAGGAATACAAGGAAAAGAAATTCTCGGAAGAGACCAAGAAAGAGGCAAAGAGCGATCTTGCCTATCTGCGGAAACTCAAGGAGGCAACGAACCGGCGCAAGATAGAGGTGAAGAATGAATACATGGAGCCATACACGCAGTTCGAAGCCGGGGTAAAGGAACTGATCGGTTTGATAGACGAGCCAATCCGCCTGATAGATGGCCAGATCAAGGAATTTGAAGAAAATCGCGTCAGACAGAAGCGTGCAGAAATTGAGGCTGCCTATGAGGAACTTGTTTCCGAGGAACTGAAGGACTACATGCCGCTTGAATGCATATATGGCAGCAAGTGGAACAATGCCGGGACAACCATGAAGTCCATCCGTCAGGAGATCAGGCTTGAAGCAGAAAAGACCAGAGGAGAGATAGCGGTCATCTCCAACATGCAGTCCGACAAGGTGCAGGATGCGCTCAATCTGTACATGGCTAACCGCAGCCTTTCGTCTGCAATCAAGTACATAACCGATTACGAGGCCAGGAAAGCGGAGATTCTGGCAGCGCAGAAGGAAGAGGCTGCCAGGAAAGAAGAACGTATGAGGCAGGAGGAAATCGACAGGATAAGGCGCGAGGAAAGGGAACGGATTGCCGAGGAAGAGCGCATCAGGAACCAGGCAAGGCAGGAGGCAGTAGAAGAGATCAAGACGGTTGACGATGCCGCCGCCGCGCCGCTTGCGTGCGAGGCATCAAGGAAGGTGATCTACACGGTTGTTGCCACGCCGGAAGAACTGGAAGAGATCGAGACGGCACTCACAAGCCTTGGAATTTATTACGAGAGGAAGGATGTGTAATGTCCATATATGAGAAGCTGCGCCATATCCAGTTGGGGCTTAAGGCCCCAAAGAGCCAGTACAACGAGTTTGGGAATTTTTTCTATCGGAACTGCGAGGACATCCTTTCCGCTGTGAAGCCATTGCTCGAAGAAGAAAACTGCACGATTGTAATATCTGACGAACTGCTTCTTGTCGGTGAAAGATACTATATTTCAGCCACTGTCGAACTGATTGATTGCGAGACAGGCGAGAAGGTATCGAACAGATCTTACGCGAGGGAGGAACACAGCATCAAGGGAATGGCATCCTCACAGATCACAGGGAGCGCAAGCACGTACGCAAGAAAATACGCGCTGAATGGACTTCTGTGCATAGACGATTCGAGAGACCCTGACAGTGCTGATAAGTCTGACGCTGACAAGCCGATCAGCCCATTGGGCAAGGAGGAACTTCTGAATGAATTCAAGCGCGAGATCAAGCGGACTGGCAAGTCATACAAGTACTTCCTTAGAGAGGCGGCGGCAAATGCGATAGAGGAACTTTCCGAGGATTTCCTGAACAATGCGCTCGTAATGCTCAGAAAATGCCCGGACAAAAAGAAAGGTGACGCTTAAATGGACTTTACAGGACGATTTGATAGCCTGATGGTGGACTTGGTGGCTGGAAAGCAAAAAGCCGTCCTGACGCTGAATGAGGATGCCAGAGAGGCATTTGACAGCCTTAAGGATTTGCCGCTGTCAATCACGATCAAGAAATACCGAAAGAAGCGGTCACTGAACGCGAACGCTTACTTCCATGTCCTGGTTGGGAAACTGGCTGACATGCTCGGTACCAGCAAGGCGTATATGAAGAACACGCTCTTGCAGAAGTATGGGCAACTGGCAATCGAGAATGACAGCATCGTGCCGCTAATCATCCGGGATGACATCGACATGATGGAGCGCGAGGAGATACACGTCAGGCCAACGGACAAGACGAGGATCATGGATGACGGCAAGGCGTACCGGGTGTACCTCCTGCTGCGCGGCTCCCATACCTACAATACCGCGGAGATGTCGTCCCTGATTGACGGGACCGTGCAGGACGCGAAGGAGCAGGGCATAGAGACCGCCACCCCGGACGAGCTGGAGCGTATGAAGCAGCAATGGAGGGTTGAGGCATGAAGAGGCTATGGAGCATATTCACGGATGACATGGACTGCTGCATGTACACCGGGAGGTACGGCGTGGAGCGTCACCACGTATTCAGCCACACTTCCCGGGAGCGGAAATTGTGCGAGAAGTACGGATTCATAGCACCGCTGACCCCATCCCTGCATCCGAACGGCGTGCATGCCGGAAAGGATGCGGCGAAGGTGGACAAGGAATTGCGTCAGAAATGCAGGGAATATTACATAGCACACTATGGTAATGAAGAGCAGTTTCGGCAGGAATTCTATTACAGTAGTTAGCCATAAGGCTTGACTATACATGCAACCAGCCGTGTTGCACACAATGTATCACGAGTAACTTATTGACCGCCAGCACCCAGTCGTAAGGGCCTGGGAGAAGGGAGGATCATGGTAGGACAGATCGAATTAGAGGATTACCTGAAATCAATCAACAGGGAATCCCTTAACATATTAGACTACATTCCGACAGGACGCATGAATGCCATCACACGGCATGCGCTGGCCATCCGAACAGGCATATCAGACCGACAGGTTAGGGACCTGATCCACTACGCCAGGAGAGACATTCCGATACTCAACATGCAGGATGGGAGGGGCTACTTCATACCGGATATGAATGACGAGGTTGAGAGAGGAATGCTCGCCGCATATGTAAGGCAGGAGGAAAACAGGCTTAGAAGCATAGGCTGGTCTCTTGCATCTGCGAGGCAGACATGCAGGAACTGCGGGATCGAATGGCGTGATAAGAAGTGGGACAGGAAGAAGCGAAAGGGCAGGAAGGTGGCATAGATGGCAGAAAGAAGGATGTTTTCAAAGACTATCGTGGATTCCGATGCCTTCCTGGAAATGCCGCTATCGACCCAATCCCTGTACTTTCATCTATCCATGAGAGCGGATGACGATGGGTTCCTGAACAACGCCAGGAAGATACAACGAATTATCGGTGCATCGGATGACGACTTGAAGTTATTAGTTGCAAAAAAGTTTATTATTCCGTTCGAAACAGGGGTAATCGTAATAAAACACTGGAAAATTCATAATTACATCCGAGGAGATAGAAAAAAGAACACGGTATATTCAGAAGAACTCTCTATGCTCGAAGAAAAGGATAATGGAGCATATGAATTGCGAAACGATTTGGCAGAGATACCAGAAGAAAACTGTGAGACAAAGAGACAAAAAGCATATAAAGAAAGCAGTCTGCCATATAGTTTTGAATACAAAATAAAAGAGGCATTTACAGGGGAAGCATGCCCTGTGTGCGGTTTTAAAATGCAGATGATTGCGGAAGATGGAATCATATCAAAAAACAGAATTCCTACTATTCAGCATAATATCCCTATTTCGAAAGGCGGAAAACATGAATTAGGGAATATCTCTGTAATATGTAAGGAGTGCAATATTTCCATACGAGACAATGAGACAGGAGAACTGAATTCCAGGGAAGTGATGGAAAAATGGGATAAAATATGCATGGCAGGCAAGTTGCAGACAAGTGACAGTCACTTGTCTGTCGGATGTCGGTCAAGTGACTGCATAGGTAAGGATAGTATAGGTAAGGTAAGTATAGTAGAGGGTAGTATATCTTCCTGTCCAGAGCCGGAACCGGCCCCGGACAGAATACCGGCAATAGCCCTTACCCTGAACGACAAGACGGAATACTGGATATACGAGGATCAGGTGAATGAATGGACGGAGTTGTTTCCGGCAGTAGACGTAATGCAGGAACTCCGCAAGATGAAGTCCTGGCTCGACAGCAACACTAGTAGGCGAAAGACCAAGAGAGGAATCCTTAGGTTCGTGAACGGTTGGCTGTCCAAGGAGCAGGACAAGGGCCGGACGCAGCGCAGGACTGATGTGGATAGAGTAAGCGAGGTGGATGGCTGGTAATGACAAGGGATGAATTCAAGATTCTCGTCAAGGCGATCAGAGGGGCTTATGCAAAATGCCCGATCACCACGCAGCAGATATTCGATGAGTGGTATACGATGCTTGGGGATATGGATTACACGACAGTATCCAGAAATCTACAGCGGCACATAAGGACGAACAAGTTTGCGCCGACGATTGCGGAACTGAGGAACGAGATGCCGAATGGATTCAGCAATTTCACGGGACGGAATTATGACATGAGGAAGTTGGAACTGGCATTGCTTGGCGTTCGCCCGGCAGCCGGAATAGAGGAAATCAAGGAGGATATAGCAGAAAGTGATTAAGAAAGTAGCAATAGACTATGAAAAACTGTGCGAAGAACTTAATCGGCAGGGAAAGACGAAGCAGGGGTTCTCCCTTGAAATTGGGAGGGGGAAGGACTACATAGTCAGCATCAAGCACAGGCCGGAGCAGCCGGAGAATATGGAGAGCCTGATGTGCACGCTTTTGGGACTTGATGCCGGCAGCCTTGTGAAGAAGGAGAAGGCTTTGCAGAAGGGCGCAGAAGCGAAGGTGCTGGAAAACATACACAGGAAGTTATGCGAGATAGAGGGAGCAGTCAGCGGTCAAACAGAGATGCTTGAGAAGATTTTTAAAAAATCGAATGCCAATACCATCCAGATCGAGAAGGTGAAGGACATGATCATATCCGCCGCTGAGACGGAGAGCGACCGGGCAGAGAAGCTGCTTACGGACATGATGGAGACCGGTGAGGCACTGGCACAGGATATTTTCGCGAAGGCCGATGAAATGTGCATCTCCAGGAAGGAGATCATGAGAGCCAAGAAGAAACTCGATGTAAGGGTATCCACGACAGGATACGGGCATAGCCAGAAGGCAGTATGGAGGATATGACATGTTCGAAAACAACAGATACACGCACTCTTCCGGCAAGCAGCAGATCGTAGTACCTAATGTCAAGCCGGGAAACATGAATGCATTCAGGTACGGACGAAGCAAACGGAAGAGGAAGATCATCAAGAGAGGGAAATAGCCATGAGGAAGAAACTGATAGCAGCGGCAATCATCCTGATTGTGCTTGCTGCGGCGGCAGCCAGTAGGATGCATCTAAATGCGGAGCCTGACCAGCCAGAGCCAGAGGCACAGCCGCTTGTGATAACGGAGCCGGAGCCATGCCATACAGGCACGGTAGTAGTATACGGGGAGGGAGTCAGGGAATCCGTATACAACGGCCACATAGAGATTGAGAATGACGGCAGGGACGGCAACGATATACGCATATACGTATATGCCGGAGAAGGAGGTAAGAAGTAAGTATGGAAGCAGATATAAAAATGCAAATAGAAGCAATTAAAAATCCATCAAAAGTAAGAGTTATGGACTATGGAGAAGTAGTGTTATTGGTGGATGGTCATAAAGGGCCATACATAAAAAAAGAAATGGCGATGATTGATCTGTCAAAAGTAAATCAGGTCAAAGCAGCCGAAGAATTCGACCCAAATAACACTAAACTACTAAAGATCAAAAGAACCAATCATTTGCTTATCTGCAAGTCAGGAAGGATTGCTTGCAGATTTGACACAGATGAGGGTGAACACATATGGGCTAGAAATGACTGGATAAGAGAGTACAAAAACGCTATGAGTTACGTGACAATAGAAAATAAAACGGCTGTTATACCGATAGGAATAACTGGTGAGCCGCTGGGGGTTGTGTTATGTATGCGAATAAACGATGAAACATAAGTAAATAACCATTTGTAAGACAGAAAGGAGAACTTATAATGGCACCATTAAACAAGGCTTTATTCAGTAGCGCGAAGGAAGATTGGGCAACGCCGCAGGACTTCTTCGACAAATTAGACAAAGAATTTCACTTCGATTTAGATCCATGCGCTGACGCAGAAAACGCAAAGTGTAAAGAATTTTTCACGAAGGAGCAAAACGGACTTTTGCAGGATTGGGGTGGGCGTTGCGTCTTCTGCAATCCACCTTATGGGAGAACTTCAACCGGCGAATGGATCAAAAAATGTTACGAAGAAGCACAGAAACCTGGAACGGTTGTTGTTGCACTCATTCCGGCGCGTACTGACACAAGGTTTTTTCACGATTACATATATCACAAAGCGGAAATTCGCTTTATAAAAGGCCGCCTTCACTTCGGCGGCTGCAAAAATGCGGCGCCGTTTCCTTCTATGGTGGTAGTTTTCAGAAAGGGCCAGGTTTAGTGGAGGTGGAACATGAAATATAGATGTAAGAAAGATTTCCCGATAGAGATTTATGATGAGCATGGTATGCCTACAATGGAATATAGAGATATCAAATTTGGGACTGTTTGGACAAGAGATGATAATGCGGATTATATAGGGGGAGAGGTTCATCTCGACAATGAAGAAACAATGGAATGGATCGAAATAAGTCACGAAACTTTAAGAGAATATTTTGAAGAATTAACTTAGGATTTAGAGGAGGACTTATATGAGAATATTGGTGGCATGCGAAGAATCACAGGCAGTACCATTGAACTGAGACGATTAGGGCATGAAGCATATAGTTGTGATATCGAGCCATGTTCCGGAGGGCATCCTGAATGGCATTTGCAACAGGATGTAACGCAACTGTTGAATTGGTAAGGTAACAATTTCTTAGGAGAGTGATTAGAATGACGGATGAAGAAGCAATTAAGCTGTTGTCTTATGATAATACTGCATATGGCGGATTGTGTACAGAAGAAGTGAGAAATGTTGCAATCGGAGCACTTGAAAAGCAGATTCCAAAAAAACCAACATACGAAGGCGATGGTTATGCACCAGACGGAACGTTTGTATGGGATGAGTGGCTATGTCCGAACTGCGGTTCAAAATACGAAGTGGACTATGATGATTATGATTACTGCCCTAATTGCGGACAGAAGATAGATTGGAGTGAAAAGGATGAGTGATATAGAATTAAAACCGTGCCCATTCTGCGGTGGGGAAGCAGTAGTTCATGCTAATGACGGTGTGAAAGTAATTTGCAGAGAATGTGGTGCATCGTCAAAAGGCCTGGTGGATGTATATTCACAAGGCAGACCGAATGGAAGTGCAATAAAGGCAGTCGTTACAGCATGGAACAACCGCAAGCCGATGGAACGGATCGTGGAACAGATACAAGAAGTAGCAAAAAATTATTGTGATGCAATATCTTGCGAAGATAATCCTCGTGGACTTGCTTATAAATGCAAAGATTGCGACCATTATTGTTTTGTTAAGACTATTATCGAGATTGTGAAAGGCGGTGCGGAATGAATGATTAAGGGAAAAGCAAAAATGGAGTTTGGAACTGGAGACATCAGAATGACAGCCTGCTTAAGCGGAGAAGTTGCAGCGCTTTGCTGCATTACGCAGGAACCGCATGAAATAGGTGAGCGAGTCCCTTTGACGGATGAATGGAGTTCGAGGGAAGCACAGGTTATCATGACTTTTACGAAACCGGAAAGTATCGATGTTCTGATCGGTGAACTTGCGGATGCAAGAGATATGATGACTGGCACATATGATGGAGATCTTACGGAGCACGATGGACTTTTGGACTTTGACTCCTTCATGAAGGAATAAATGGGAATATGGTGGAATATTTCTTGGACAAGGCAATTTCTCTATCATATACTCGTATGAACCGATAGAAAAATACCCTGTATATACAGATACCGTGGGACAAAGCACGGGGAAATATGATATTTCCGGAAAGGAAATTTTTGAAGGCAATATAATTGAAAGTCATTTGGGAGGTCAGGTACTTGCCGGAAATATGGTTGTTAAATTCGGTAAATACCAAGCATATTGTCCCGTAGATAAACAGGATATGGATAGCGTGGGATTTTATGTATCGGCTCCTGGGGTGCCAAATATGCCATTAGGGCCGACGGAGGATTATGCAAAGGTAATCGGGAATATTTTTGAGAACCCGGACTTAATCAGCAAACCTGAGATATATAACATTAGCATTTAGGAGGAAAATATGATATGGCAGAAAGAACACCAAATAAACAAGGGTTGGAGTCTGTTATCAAGATTATAGAACAAGTATGCGATGATATCTGCGATAACTATTGCATGTATAAGGACACAGTAGATGAGGAATGTCTGTGCGATGTTACCCGGAATGGCGGGAGATGTCCACTTGATAGGCTGAATTAGCATTTTAATTAAATAACAGGAAGGAGGCGGAGACCCCGGCCGGGAAAAGATATCTGGTCTTCTTTCAAAAAAAATGGAAAAAAAAGAATTAACAACAGAAGAATGGAAAGCGGAAAAGAAGAAAAAGAAAGCACAGATGATAGCAATGCAGCGTTTACCTTACGAGGTAAAAGTAAAACGGGCAGAACTTAGAGCAATTGAGTTTGTAGAGCGGCTGGATGACTTAGATATGAACGCTCACGTAAGCGTCGGAGGATTGGACAGTATCGTGTTGTTGCTATTCCTGCGCAAGATAGGGATTGATATACCCGCGATATCGGCATCTGCCTTAGAAGATAAGAGCATACAGAAAGTACATAAAGAGCTTGGAGTTATTTCTGTCTCTCCTGATAAGTCAAAGACAGAAATACTGAATGAATTTGGCTTCCCTGTAATCAGTAAAAAGATAGCGGGAAGAATTGAAACTCTGCAAAATCCAACAGAAAAAAACAGAACAGTCAGGCATGCAATAATTACCGGTGAATGTGGAGCACAGGGGCATTATGCAAAAAACAGTCGGATGAAGTTACCACAAAAGTGGTTAAATCTCTTTGCTGGGTACGAAAATGAGAATGAAGGTGTTGATTATCAAATCGCACCATTCAAGGTATCAAATAAGTGTTGCATGTATTTGAAAGAGAAACCTTGTGATAGATGGGCGAAAGAGCATAACAGCAAACCGTTTTTAGGACTTATGGCTAGCGAGGGAGGACAGAGAGAAGAAGCCCTTACAGAACATGGATGCAATTACTTTGGAAAGGGTGTCATCCGAAGTGCTCCATTTGCCCCATTTCTGCGGCAGGATCTGCTGCAATTGGCTTTGGATTTAGATGTACCAGTGCCGGAAATATACGGTACTATTGAACGAAAAACGGATGGTACCTTGTATACAACAGGAGCACAACGCACTGGATGTAGCATGTGCGGGTTTGGGGTGCATATGGAAAAGCGTCCACACAGGTTCGATCAACTTCGGCATCGAAATCCAAAAGAATGGGAGTTTTGGATGTATAGATGCTGTACAGACACAGAAACGGGGGAGAAATTTGGATGGGGGCGGGTGCTGGATTATATTGGTATTAAGTGGGAGGATATTCCAGACGAAGACCAGATTCAAGACGAAGACCAGATTCCAGGGCAGATGCGAATAGAAGATTTTGAGATTAACTAACCTGAGATTTAGGAAGGAGAAGAATATGAATCTTTCGGGTTATACAACAAAAGAGTTGGTAGAAGAATTAAAAAATAGAGAAGGTGTCAAATCAGAATACGCCGGACTTGATGAAGTAAAGAGTATTGAAGTAGATGGTCCGGCAGAAATTCTGATTGTCATGGACTAGCCTATCCGCCTATAGGGATATACGCCCTTAACATGAGCGGCAAGATAACTGCCATGAGAAGGTGCAGACATCAGGCTGCGATATATGGATTCTGGAACGCCGGAATATGCATATAATCCGCCACGATTAAATGCGACGTACAGAGTTCCGTTTTCGTAGCCAATGCTTGCAATGTTACTTGATGATACGGGTGTCATCTGCATGGATATACTCCTTTCTTCAAGCAACCTTACATTGACACTTAGAATTATATTTGAATATGCGAAAATTAGCAACAGATGGACCAGAAGGGAGTGGTAATATGCATGGAGACAATCCGGAGTACGCGGAGAAGGTAATTAGAGAGATCGTAGATCATTGGGACGAACTGGTCGGAAAGACAGAGGAATCACAAAACGACGAATAAGGAGATGATCGGGATTGAGAAAGCAGCGAAGAGACAGTTGGAAAGTGCTATTTATAAAATGGGCGTTTAGATAACAAAAAATAGCCAGCCGGCCTGCAGATAAATTGGTGGTATAAAAGCAGGCCAAAGGCTGGCAACATGATAATTATAAGGCTTCAGAGCCAAAAAGGCAAGAGAACAGAACAAACGAAGGAGATGATAGATTGAAGAATCGGAAGAGGGACAGGCATACGCTTGAGAGCGACCGGAAGTCCGGGCGTAAGATGATGGCAGAGAGTAAGCCGTCTGCTTCGGCGGCGAGGCGGTTTGTACATAAGGCGTATCAAAGTTATACGGTGGAAGATTATCTTAACAAGTTGGGAGTAGATGTGAAAGGGGTGGCTAAGGACAGTGAAAAACTCTGAAAGCATAAAAATGTTTCTGGATTTTGTAGATGAGTGCCAGAGTTTAAACAATACGGCAAGGGAGAATATTTCAGTAGAGGAAAAGAGACAGCAGGATCTTTTGCACCAGATCGAGTTCGAGAGATCCGCAAAGAAACGGGGACCGATAGGCACGAAACTACATAAGTGCCGGAATGATCGAAGAAGATATAAGGATCTATTCGAGGAGACGGATGAGATTGTCCAGTTCTTCCAGCAGCCTCAGCATAAGAGGACACTGGAACAGCTGCGGCAGCTTCTCGGCAGGGTGCGGAAGGCAGAGAAGTATCATGAAAACAGGACGTATATACCAAGGATTGAAAAGGAGTGATGCTGGTGGACAAGAAGATTATGATGATGTGGCCGACCCCACGGGCAGGAGGGAGCAACGGAAGTTCGGAATCTGGACGGAAGCATGGAGACCTGGCGGCGAAGATTGGTGGGCAACTGAACCCTCGGGTGGACAGAATTAGATGCCTGGGAAACGCAGTAGTTCCACAGCAGTTCTACCAAATATTTCAAGCAATAGCAGAAATCGAAAGGAGAGAAGAAGATGAGTTGCAAATGCGCGAAACCAACAGATGAATACCACGGATGGGAATGTGAGGTTACAGGAGGAGCGTGTGTGTTCTTGATTCCAGACAGTAAGTCGTGTGCGGAACTGTTTGGAGAAGGACCGGACGCAGAAGAGCCAGATAAAATAGAATGACTGCCGCACTATACGGTAGATGAGTATATTTTAAAAAATTGGGTGAGTGTACGTTGAAAATAAAATAAAACAAGCAGTGGAATACCGGACAAAGTATATTCTCCACTGCTCATTCACCTAAGAAGATTGTATCATAAGACTTCTTCTTAGGCAATACCAAGGAGGAAATGTTATGTATACAAATGAGAATGTAAATATTAAGAGCAACATTATTAACAACATTATGCTGCAAATGTCCATATATCTGGATGCGGTAACGCTGGACATCTTACAGAAAGTCATAGAGGAGCAGTTCGTATTCCTGAATGTGGAGAGGATCACGACCCTTCCGGCCAAAGTGGATACAAGCACGGAGGAAAAGAATAACTATCTCATCGACTTGTACAGGCTTAAGAAGAGCAGGCTGGCAAAAGAGACGATGGATCAGTATATTGGAGCGATAACGCGTCTTATTACACAGGTAGACAAGCCTCTTACCGACATAGACGAGATAGATATAGACTACTATCTCCGGTATTACGAGAATCGAAATGTGAAGAACAACAGAGGCAAGAACCAGGCCAGCACTTGCAATAACGAGCGCAGATACCTCTCTGCATTCTTCACCTGGCTGCGCAAGGAGAAGTTTGTTACATATAACCCGGTCGAATGCGTGGAGCCGAAGAGGGAGCGCAGGAAACCGATAGACTATTTCAGGCCGGGACAGATGGAGGAACTAAGGGAAGGATGCATTACCCTGAGAGACAGGGCATTGGTAGAAGTCCTGAGAAGCACCGGGGCCAGGGTAGGCGAGATCGTGCCGATCAATAGGGATGACATCGACTGGAATACGGGAGACGTGACCATTCTTGGCGAAAAGGGTGGAAGATACCGCGTGATCTATCTGGACGAGGTAGCAAGGTATCATCTCCGCAAGTATGTGGAGAGCAGGAAGGATGATAACGAGGCATTATTTGTGTGGGAGAGATCGCCGCATAACCGCCTTAACAAGACTGGGATCAGGGCATCTCTTAAGACGATTGCCGGACGCGTAGGGCTTAAGTGCCGCGTATATCCACACAAGATGCGAAAGACCCTGGGAATGCAATTGAAGAACCAGGGAGTAGACATCGGGGATATCCAGGAGATACTTGGACACAGCAACCCGAACGTTACGAGCCGCTATTATGCAGAGTCCACGCCAGACACATTGCGTGACGTAAGGAGAAGGGCGGCAGCATAGGAAAGGAGAATGATGGAGATAGACAAGATTATATTAACCCAGTTATGCAGTCACAAGAAGGAGTTATCTGATTTGCGGCGCAGGAAAGAGGACAATGACAGGGAGATAGAGAGGCTTGAGGATAAGGGCACGGTCGTGTCAGACTCCGTGACATGCGGAAAGAAAGGGAAGAAGCCGCTAGGCACGAAGCGGATTACCGGATTCCCGATGCCGGAGTATGAAAAGCGGATGAGGTACAAGCGCGTATACAGCAATATGCTTGAGCGTCAGATTACGAAGATTGATAAGGAAATCGCTGAGGCAGAGCAGTACATAGAGAGCATTTCGGACAGCCGCATAAGGAGGATATGCAGATTCAGGTGTCTGGATGATTCTCTGAGTTGGGGACAGATAGCGCGGAGAATGGGACACCCGCACACGGCAGAAAGTTGCAGACAGGCGTTTGAAAGAGAAATTGGCATAAGAAAATAATGTTTGACCGTTCCGACCGTTTTACCTGTGTTATTATTATAATGACAAAAGTGTATGGTCGTAAGACAGTGCATAATGTCATCCCCCTGAATTTGTAATAGGCCATCGGAAGGAGCCATCCTGCTGGTGGCTTTTTGCATGCAGGCAGAGGGAATGTAACTCGGTTCGTTCGGTAGCGCATGAGGTTGCTGAACCCTAAAATCAGATAGTGCAGCGCAAGGCACGATAAATATTACTGCTAACGGGCGCAGAGGCCCGTTAACGGGATGTAGCGCAGATGGTAGAGCAACTGCCTTATATGCAGCAAGCCCCTGGTTCGAGTCCAGGTATCCCGACTGTGGAGTTTTTGCGGTTTCTTCGCAATATATGATTTCCATCCGAAAAGCCTCCTTTAATGATAGATAAAAAACCGCAAAACAACAAGGAGAGAGAGCATGTTAGATTTAGCATTGAATTACCAAGAAGAATTGACAAAAAAATTTAGGGAAACATGGATGGATGATAGATACAAGTGGTATTATGCCGGAAATTTCTATGAGGATGTTGATATCAAGCATGATACATGGAATTGCCATCAGTATGTTTCGGTTAAGAACGGAGAAGTCATAGGGTCGATCGAATACAAGATAGACAGATCAAGCGAATATGCATATGCTCTGGGAATAATCAATTTCGAGGATAAGCCATCGTTTGAGTTTAGCCGGGATTTGGGAGAGGCATTAGACAAGATATTTTCCAGGTATGCTATACGCCGCCTGGAATGGTCTGTCATTATCGGAAATCCCATAGAAGAATCATATGACAGGATATGCAGGAAGTATGGAGGCCGGATAGTAGGGACGTATAGAAACCGTACAAGGCTGACAGACGGAAGATACTATGATGAGAAACTGTATGAGATAGAGTTAGCCGATTACATAGAGGCTAAGAGGAAGAAAGCATAGGGAATGGAAGAGAGGTGAGCCGCATTGGCTAAGTATCAAGAATGGATAGAGCCGGAAGGCTTGCTTAAGATCGAGGGATGGGCCAGAGATGGATTGACGGATGAGCAGATAGCAAAAAACATCGGCATAAGCCGAGAGACCATATATGCATGGAAAAAGCAGTACCCGAACTTTTCTGACGCCTTAAAAAAGGGCAAGGAAGTAGTAGACCGGGAAGTAGAGAATGCGTTGCTTAAAAAGGCTCTTGGATACGAGTATGACGAGGTTACGAGAGAAAGAGTTTTCAATGAAGATACTGGCAAGCCGGAGTTGATGGTTACGAAGATTGTCAAGAAGCAGATGGCTCCGGACACGACAGCACAAATATTCTGGCTTAAGAATCGAAAGCCTAGCGATTGGAGGGACAAGAGAGACTACAGCGTGGAAGGAGCCATGAATGTCAATAATCCATACAACGGGCTTACGACAGAAGAACTTAAGAAGTTGATTAAGGATGGATAAGGAACTAATCAGGCTGGGCGCTAAGACAGAACTTGCAAGACGTGAGTTCTTTTTTTATTGCCAATTGAAAGCACCTGATTTTTATAAAGACGATAGGGAATATCTGGTACAGTTATGCAACTCTTTGCAGGAATTTGTTGAGTCGGACGAGGAAGTATGCGTTATTAATGTGCCTCCGCGGCATGGCAAGAGCCGTACGGCTGGCAATCTCGTAGAGTGGTTCCTTGGAAATGACCCAACAAAAAAGATTATGACTGGATCATATAACGAAACACTCTCGACCATGTTCTCGAAGAACGTAAGGAACAGCATACAGGCTGTGAAAGCAGATATATATAAGCCGGTGTTCTCTGATGTATTTCCAGGAGTCCGCATTAAGTATGGTGATGCGGCAATGAACCTGTGGAGCCTTGAGGGAGGATATAACAATTACCTTGCGACTTCACCCACTGGAACGGCTACGGGATTCGGGTGTGATCTGATGATTATAGACGATCTAATCAAGGCTGCAAAAGAGGCTTATAATGCCAGGGTGCTGGAAGAACACTGGACATGGTTCACCGATACGATGCTATCAAGGCTTGAAGAGGGCGGGAAGATCATCATAATAATGACGCGCTGGCACAGCGAGGATTTGGCTGGAAGAGTTCTTGAATGGTGCAAGGAGAAGGGCAAGAGATATCGCCATATTGTCATGAAGGCACTTATAGACAAGGAGAGCCATACGATGCTGTGCCCCGAAATCCTCTCTTATGCTTCTTATATGGACAAGATTAGCGCAATGGGGGAGGACATAGCAAGCGCGAACTATAACCAGGAGCCTATTGATCTTAAGGGGCAGTTGTACACGTCCTTCAAGACTTATGATGACGTACCCCGGGACACTACCGGCAAGCCGCTATTCTCTTCCGTCAGGAATTATACGGACACGGCAGATGAAGGCAGCGATTATCTGTGCAGCATCACGTATGGCGTATATAACAAGGAGGCATATATTCTTGATGTCATATATACTCAGAAGCCAATGGAGGATACGGAGCCAATGGTTGCGAAGGCGTTATTCGAGTATGGCGTAAACAGAGCGAAGATTGAATCGAACAACGGAGGCCGCGGATTTGCACGGTCCGTAAACAGCATACTCAAGCAGGAGTATAAGAGCAACAAGACCAAGGTAAGGTGGTTCCATCAGTCCGAGAACAAGATCGCAAGGATACTTTCAAACAGCACATGGGTTATGAACCACATATATTACCCGAAGAACTGGAAAGACAGATGGCCGGATTACTACAAGGCAATGTACAAGTATCAGCGGGAAGGGAACAATGCTCATGATGATGCACCAGACGCGACTACAGGAGTAGCGGAGAACACGTTACACTCTGGCGGCGTGTCTATGGGATAATGGAGGAATTATGGAATTAGAGATTGCTAAGAAAATGCTAAGATCGTATATGCCTGGACATGAAAAGTTCGTGGGTGAAGCGGATACTGCTAACAGGTATTACAGAAAGAAAAATGATATCCTGACGATCAAGCGCGAGGATAAGATAGAGGATGACCCGCTTAGAAATGCAGACAATAGAATACCGAGCAACTTCTATAAGTTGCAAGTCAACCAGAAGGCAGCATACGCATTTACAGACCCTGTGCTATTCGATGTGGGGAATGATGCGGCAAATGAAACCATTAAGAAAGCATTGGGTGATGCCTTCCAGAAGAAGTGCAAGGCGTTATGTGTGCAGGCTGCTAACACATCCGTAGGCTGGCTTCATTACTGGAAAGGAGAGAACGGCGAGTTCAAGTATTCGGTACTGGACTCAAGAGAGATAGTGCCAATATGGAATAAGGAATTGGAGAAGGAACTTAAGGCGGTACTCCGCACATACCGTGATATTGATGACGCTACAGGAGACGAGTATTTCATCTATGAATTCTGGACGGATGAAGAGGCAGAATCATTCAGACGCAGGATTGATAGTGATGGCTATGATATGCTGGAACCTTACTGCCAGTATCTTACGTTAGATGTAGATACTAACTCTGAGACTTACGAGAGCGTATACAAGCATGGACTTGGGGAAGTGCCGTTCATATTCTTCAGCAACAACGATGAGGGCACGAGTGATCTAAATGACATCAAGGAACTAATAGACTCTTATGACAAGATATATTCAGGATTCGTGAACGATCTGGAAGATATTCAGGAGATTATTTTCGTCCTCACAAATTATGGTGGAGAGGCTGGCACTCCGACTGAAATACTACGGGAAATCAACAATACCAAGATAATACAGGTGGAAAGCGAAGGCCCAAACGACAAATCAGGTATATCCACATTGGCAATAGAGATACCAGTAGAGGCCAGGGAGAAACTATTGACAATGACTCGGAAGTCTATATTTGAGCAAGGCATGGCTATTGACCCGGACCCGCAGAATTTCGGGAACAGTTCAGGCGTAGCATTAGGATATCTGTATTCGCTCCTTGAACTTAAGACTGGATTAATGGAAACTGAATTCAGAATATCATTCAATAGGCTTGTGCGTGCTATCCTTAGATTTCATAATCTGTCAGCAGAAAACATTGAGCAGACGTGGACAAGGACGAGCGTCACGAATGATGCGGAACTCTCAGACATAGCGCAGAAGAGCAAGGGAATCATATCAGATGAGACAATCGTTCGCAGGCACCCCTGGGTAGATGACCCCACAAAAGAGTTGGAAAGGCTTGAAAAGCAGAGGAAGGAAAGGGAGCAGCAATGGGACAATATCCCGAAAGCCGATGGAGGGTTAGGAGATGGCGAAGAAGAATAGCGCAGAGTATTGGGAACAGCGTATTGCTAATACTACCTGGGAGACGTACAACACGATAGAGGAAAAGAACCGCAGAATATTGGAATTCTACATTGATGCAAGCCGACAGGTCAGGGAGGAACTCTATTATATTGCCGAGAAGTACAGCAGGAACGGCACGCTATCGCTTTCGGATATGTATAAGCGCGACCGACTTGAAAAACTATGCAGGAAATACGAGAGCATTATCAAGCGTCTTGGAGAGGAAGTGCAGAGCGAGGCCACCGAAAATATGCAGGATGGGTTCAAGGATGTGTATGTCGCAACAACAGAGTTCCTAGAAGCCGATGGGATATCGGTTCCCAACAGAAAACTTATGGATAAGTTGATAAATGAACCTTGGAGAGGTGACAGTTTCTCCGGCAGGATATGGGAAAATCAGAAGCAACTTGCGGTCGGCCTTAATGATATCCTTCTTGCCGGGTTGCAGCAAGGAAAGACGGCAACAGAGATCGCTATAAGCCTGCATAACTATACTGGCAACAGTTTCAACAACTGCCACAGGCTCATACGGACAGAGACGATGCACTACCTCAATAGTGCGGTACTCATGGGATATAAGGATGTAGGCATAGAGAGAGTGAGGGTATGGGCGGCATTGGATGAGCGGACATGCAAGACATGCATGAGATATCATGATAAGGTATATCTGCTTGGAAAAGAGCCTATACTTCCACTTCACCCAAACTGCCGGTGCACATATTTGCCGGAAGTAGAATAGGAGGATTGTATGAAATCGTCAAAGGTAACAGCAAATAAGAAATTGAAGATTCAGTGTAGATGCGGAAAGTCATTTGAGCCAACGGCGAAGATGATGATAGAGCATGTGCAGGATGATGGACTGATAGATGTATATTATCTCTGCCCGCACTGCAAATCGAAGCACCATGTATGCTACATTAACAGCGAGATCAAGCGCATACAGAAGTTGATTGACAAGGCAAGGAGGACGAATAACCCGGAGGCCTGCAAGATATTATGTGACCGTAAGAAATATCTCATGGATGCTCTTAATAATCGCTTGTAGACGGCCTCTCAAAATGGTAATATATGGATATATTATATATTTCAGGGAGGATTTGCAAATGAAAAGGATTGTAAGTATTTTGTCTGTTGTATTATTTGGTTGCGCAATATTGAATGGGTGTAGTGGAAAAGGCGATGTTACTAAATTGCCACATAATTCCAAAATAAGCATAACTGATAAAAAGCCAGATATTTTAAAAAAAGAAGAACTTGAAACGGAAGACAATATATCTTATGTCTTAAATGAACCGGGAAAAATTGATGGAAAAGAATATACTGTCACCTACCAGTTCTCAAATACAGAATCTGAAATGGATCTAATTATGTCAGTATTTTATGATTCGGAAGAAGCAACTTTGGATGATGCGAAGAAATATATAGAAGATGTATATGGAGAATTAGATAAAGATAGCACCGAAGGAAAATACGGGCCTGGGCAAGACGGAAGATACATAATTAAAAGTGATGGAAAGGCATGGACGATAGGATATTTTACAATGGATAATGGAGACACAAGAATAATAATTTCGCGTGACACGTCATTAGAATAAAGAAAAAGCCACTTGCTTTTGCGAGTGGCTTTTTGATTGGAGGTGATGAGGTTGATTGTAAAAGTTATCAGGTCTTATTATGATGTGGAAAAGCACAGGAACATAGGACAAGGCGAAGAGATTGAGGTTTCCGAGTCAAGGGCAAGGGAATTGGAAAAAGCCGGGGTAATTCAAAAAAGAGCAGCAAAAACGAAGGACGCGTAAGCGTTCTTTTATTTTACCCTTTTTAATGTTGCAGGGTATAAAGAACAACGGTACAGCCAATGCCGGGAGAGGCGGTAAAAATCTATGGAGGTGAAACAAATGGAATGGTTAAAGGAAATCTTAAGAAATGCGGTATACGGGGAAGATGGAAAGTTGGATGTGGAAAAGACATTAGAAAAAATCAGCAAAGAGGCACCGAAACACATTATATCAAAAAATGAGTATGACGCAAAGGTCACGGAACCTAATACTGCAAATGACACCATCAAGGATTTGAAGGAAAGCACTGATGGAAATGAGGAACTGCAAGGAAAGATTGATACATATGAGAAAGAGATTAAAAACTTGAAGAAAGCGAATGAAGACATGCAGAAGTCATACAGGCTCAAGGAAATAATTTCAAATGCTGGATGCACAGATGCTGACTATCTGATCTACAAGCATGGCGGGCTAGATAAGTTCACGTTCGACAAGGACGGAAAGCCTGTTGGAGTAGATGAGATCGTGAAATCCTATAAGGAATCAATTCCTATGCTATTTCCTACTGGACAGAAGCATCAGAGTTATAATCCAACGGGCGGTAAAGGTGCATCGACTACTAACCCATTCGCAAAAGAGACATTCAATCTGACGGAGCAGGGAAAAATGCTTAAGGAAAACCCGGCGCAGGCACAGGAAATGGCAGCCGCAGCCGGAGTAACATTATAAGAACAAGAAAGGTTAAAAAGGTGATAACACATGGCAGGAACAACATTATCAGATGTAATTGTACCACAGTTATTTACGCCGTACGTAATCCAGAAGACAATGGAGAAATCGGCATTATATAACTGTGGAATTATTGTTAATGATACTAAATTTGACGAACTGGCTTCACAGGCCTCTCCACTAGTGAATATGCCGTTTTTCGAGGATTTGACTGGTGAGTCAGAGTCCGTAGTGGAGGGGAAGGATTTGACGCCGTCTGGAATTGAATCCGAGCAGGACGTTGCAGTAATTATCAGGCGCGCAAAGATGTGGAGTGCCACTGATCTGTCAGCCGCGCTTGCGGGCAGCGATCCGATGCTTGCGATTGCATCCTTAGTGGCAGGGTTCCGCGCGCGGGATATGCAGAAGGAGTTGGTCGCTATTTTAAAGGGAATTTTCGGCTCTTATACAGCATCAGAATCGTCCTCGGAGACAACGCCACTTGCAAGCAATATATTAGACATTTCTGGCGGTTCAGGAGCGGCGGCTAAGTGGAGCGGGTCTGCTTTCATTGATGCAGAACAGTTGCTTGGAGATAATAAGACGGCACTTACGGGTGTTGTAATGCATAGTGCTACGGAGGCGGCACTTAAGAAGCAGAATCTTATTGAGACCGTACAGCCATCGAATGACGTGTCGTTCGGATTATATCAGGGGAAACGAGTCATTGTGGATGACGGATGCCCTGTAACTGGCTCTGGCTCAAATCAGGTATTCTCTACATACCTTTTCGGTCAGGGCGCGATTGCGCTTGGTAATGGAAATCCAGTAGGATTCGTGCCAACCGAGACAGATCGGGACAAGAAGAAGGGTTCCGGTATTGACTACCTGATTAACAGATGGACGAACATACTTCATCCGCGCGGAATTCAGTTCACAAACGCCAAGGTAATCAGCAAGAAGGAAGGCCCTACAAGAGCAGAACTTTCTGACGCGCAGAATTGGAACCCTGTATATGAGCCAAAGCAGATCAGGATTGTTGAGTTCAGACACAAACTGTAGGAGTTAATCGTATGGAAGAGAGAATATTAGAGAGCCTGCTAAAACGTCCTGGCTTGTGTGACAAGAGATATATCCTTGAGGATATGATACATGATAGCGTTCTGGAAATCCGGGACGCTATCATGTATGAAAAAGATGAGGAATTGCCAGAGGCATGTGAATTGGCAGTGAAGGAACTGACGCTTATCAGGTTCAATCGAGACGGAACAGAGGGCATAGCAAGCGAGAGTAATAGCGGAGTTTCTACGTCATATATCAATGAGTTGCCGCCTTCTGTTAAGCGTATCATATATCGCCACAGGAGATTACGCAGGAGGAAATAAGATGTCAATAAACCGGGATATGAGTAGATACACGATCCAGGAAGAAAAGCGTGTCAGAAGTCCATCTGGCGGCGTTGAGCAAGAATGGGTATATGTCTCAGAGGTCGATGTTGCGGTATATAAAATTGATGAAACCGTAATGCATGCAAGCGAGTTATACAAGGTATCAACACATACAGGGCTTACGCATCGAAAGGGCCTCAAGGCTGGAAAATATCGGCTAAAGAATGACGATACTGTATATACGGTGATATCCTGCAACGATTCCGGAAGGCTGGCAAGCCTGCTTCTCAAGGAGGTGACTACGGATGTCGGATAATTCTGCATTTGAGTCCAGCATGAATAAGGCAATGCTTGAAATCATTACAGATGTAGGAAGAAATATGAAAAAAGCGTGTTATGTCGTTGAAGCCGAGGCGAAAAAGAACTGCCCGGTAGACCAGGGTATTCTTAGGGCATCGATTACCAGTGAGGTTGATATTTCTGGCTCTGAGATAGTCGGCATGATAGGCAGTACACTTGAGTATGCGCCTTATGTGCATGATGGGACTGGAATCTATGCGAAGGATGGAAATGGCAGGAAAACTCCGTGGGGCTATACGGTGATGGCAGGAAAATACAAGGGATTCCATTGGACACGCGGGCAAAGGCCGCAGCCGTTTCTGGAAGATGCGAAACTTTCAAAAAAATCATCAGTAGAAAGGATTCTGGGAGGTAAATAGCAATGGAATTGGACATCAAGAATTACATAGAGTACATGATCCCGGAATTTGCATTGCGGCTATATCCTGTAATGGTTGTAGACCCGGACGAAGGGATTAACATTGCCTATACATTTACGGATATTTCATCGGGGCACTTGAGCCAAAGCCAGTTGACCCTTAATGTGATCTCAGACGACTATGATTCAGGCATGGATGCTCAAAACAAAATTGCGAAACTGCTTGCAATGGAAGAGGACGCGCCATTCATATCATATGGAGATACAAGGTTTCGGTCTGTGCTTTCATCTGGCGGCGCACGGATATTTAATGAGGATTTGCAGAAATGGGAACTGAAAAAATATTATCTGATAGATTGGAGGACAATTAATGGGAGCAAAGAATAAGGATGAGATTTTGCTTGGAGCGGGCGAAGTCTATATGTATGAGTTTGAGGGAACGGAACTGCCACAAGATTCAACGATTGAGATCGCGGATCACAACGTAGGGCATTGCAGCGGCGGGTTTTCCATAAACTACAAGCCTACCAAGTATGACGTTTTAAACCAGTATGAGAAGATCGTGAAATCATTCATCACGAAGGAAGAGATTACGGCTAAGACGGGTGTGCTTACCTGGAACATGGAGAATATCTCGATGCTTTCCACGGGCGAGTATACAGAGGACAAGGAAAAGAAGGTAAGAACCATCGTGTTTACCGGAAAGGGAAAGTCGCTTAAGACGGTGCTTCTGAGATTCGTTCATGAGAAGGAGAACGGGAAGAAAATCCGATTCACGATGATTGGTCAGGGAGGATCTGGATTCGCGCTTGAATTCACGGGCAAGGAACTGACGATTGATGCTGAAATATCGGCAATCAACAAGATTGATGGATTCCTGGCGAAGTTCGAGGAAGAACTGACAGAGGAAGAGGTTGCCGCGATCGTAGCAGCATAGGAGAGCGCAATAATGCGCCCTCCTCATTTTATTTGAAAGGGGATAAAAGATGCTGGACTTAGACAAATATATGGATAACAGCGTGGAAATGAGGATAGGCGGAGAAGTCATACATGTAATGCAGCCCACGCTAAGAATGATAGACAAGATAGATATGATCGAGAGTGATTTGACTGAAGATAATATTCGCGGTAAGCGGTTAGAGACCGCTGTACTGTTCCTGAACCATAACAAGGAGGGACGGAAGTTCGAAAAGCAGGACTTATGCGACTGGACTATGGATGCGATTACAAAGGTAATAACTACAATGTCAGTATTGAGATACGAGGCAGAAACAGACCCAAACTAATGATTCCCATTCCTCCTGGAGAAATTGGAAAGGCAATATGTGAAAAATATTTCCCGGAAGAGGAATGGGAAAAAGAGTATCGTTCAAAAACTGGAATTATTAGAAGGATAAGCGAGTATACGGGATTCAATTTTAACGAAGTTCTGGAACTGCCTTATCCTTATTTTTTGCTTCTGAACAGGGAGAGTTGGATCGCAAGTTATACAAAATCTAAGGAAGGCATGGAGACACTCAAGAACTTGTGGCGATTGCAGCAGACCAAGGCTGATGAAAAGTCAGTGAGAAGGCATAGCGGAGGTGGATATAATGGCGTCAGGAATTGAGTTAGCACCACTGGTAACCAAACTCAAGGTAGATACGGAACAATTTAAGAGAGACATGAAGAATGCCGCCAAACTGGGAAAGAGCGAGGCTGACAGGGTTGAGAAGAGCCTGGCAGGATTGACAAGGACTGGACAGACGCTTGGAAAAGTAGGATCGGTGCTGACGAAGTCCGTAACCCTCCCAATTGTTGGTGTAGGCGTTGCAACAACCAAGATGGCGGTTGACTTTGAAAGCAGTTTTGCGAAAGTAAGTACGCTTCTTGATGATGGCGTCGTGGATTTTGCAGAATATAAAGACAGCCTGATAAGTGGCTCAAATGAAACCAAGGTTGCGGTTGATGAATATTCCGAGTCCGTGTATCAGGCCATATCCGCAGGCGTAGATCAGACCAAGGCTGTCGAGTTTACGACTGAGGCCATGAAATTAGCAAAAGGCGGATTCACATCCGGCGCAAGTGCTGTAGATATCCTTACAACTGCGATCAATGGATATAACCTGAGCGCGGAAGATGCTACAAAAATTTCTGATATGCTGATTACAACGCAGAATCTCGGCAAGACCACCGTAAATGAATTGAGCAGCAGCATGGGTAAGGTAATCCCTATTGCCAGTTCTGTCAATTTTGGGATGAATGAACTGTCTGCATCTTACGCGCAGTTGACCAAGAATGGTATTGCCACGGCAGAGGCCGGAACATATCTTAAGCAGATGCTTTCCGAGTTAGGAAAAACAGGAAGTACGTCTGATAAGGCCCTTCGGGAACTGACAGGGAAAGGATTTGCGGAACTCAAGAAGGAAGGCGTTGCAACGTCAGACATTCTGAACATGATGAGCCAGTACGCAGAGAAGAACGGAATGACTCTGAAAGACATGTTCGGCTCAGTGGAGGCTGGATCAGCGGCATTGGTTCTCGCGAAAGGAAATGGTCAGGAGTACAATGGAATGCTGGACGCTATGAACAAGAGCGCGGGTGCTACGCAATCGGCTTTCGATAAAATGGATGCGACCCCAGCAGAGCAATTAAAAGGAGCCTTGAACAAATTAAGGAATGCGGGCATTAAGTTTGGCGCGTCATTTATTCCTGTGATTACGAAAGTATCTGAGGTATTAAGCAAGGCGGGAGATGCATTTGCTGGGTTGTCAGAGCAGGAGCAGCAGAACATTATAAAATGGATGGCATTGGCCGCAGCCGTTGGCCCTGTGCTTAAAGTGGTAGGCGGAGGGATAGGAACATTCACAAAATTAAGCAGCGTTATGAGCGGTGCAAGTACAGCGTTAGGCAGCCTTGGAGGGGCAGGGCTGGTTGGAAGCATGGGAAGTCTCGCTTCTATCTGTGCGCCGCTTGTGGTCGGCGTTGCTGCTGTCGGAGCCGGAATGTACGCCGCCCACGAGAATACGCAGTTGATGAAGCGATCTGTGATAGAGTCATCCGATGAAATGTCGGGAATGGAAAAGGTGCTTGCGAAACTCAATGGCGTTGAAGTGAAGTCTAGGGAAGAGTTAGAAAAACTAGGGCTTGTACATAAGGAATTCTCAGATGACATCAGCAAGGAATTCCAGAAAGAGGTAGAAAAATCCACGGAGGCACTACAGGATTTCAGCGTATTCATCAATAAGATTGGGTTTGATGATGTCATCACGCAAGAGGAAAGCGCGGAATTCACAAGACGCGTATCGGAGATGTGCCAGGAGGCTGTTAATACCATATCTGGCAAGAAGGAAGAAAGCCAGAAGGCCTTGAAGGAATTATTTTCTGCTGACGATGAAGTAATAGATGAAAGCGAGCAGAGGGTATTAGATATACTTTCCAGGTCAAGCGATAACCAGATCAGCGAAGTGCAGAAACTACAGGATGAGATTCTGGCGATCAAGCAGGCGGCAGTAGATGAGGGAAGAGCGTTGAATGACCAGGAGGTTGCTGCAGTAGAGGAAAAGACGCAGAAAATCAAGCAGATAGAACTTGAAAATCTCGGCGGAACCCAGGAAGAGATCATGTATGCTAAGAATGAGTTTGCCGCGAGAGTCAAGAACCTGGATGCTAAGAGTGCGTCTGATTTGATGCAGGAAAAGGCGAAAGCGCGTGATGATGAAATCGTGCAGATTCAGGCATCATATGATACACAGATTGAAATGCTCAAGTCAAAAGCAGCAGAATGTACTGGTGCAGAGCGCGAGGAAATGGAGAAGCAGATTGCCAATCTTGAAAGCGATAAGCAGAAGAAAATTGATAAGCAGAATGAACTCTATGACGAGTATATGAACATCATCAGAGAGAAGAACCCCGAATTGCTGGATGTGATTAACAAGTTTAACGGGGAAATACTTACGAATGAGGACAAGGCTTGTCAGGAGAGGCTCTACAATATGATGAATCATTATGACGGGCTGAACCAGATAACTGAGAGTGGATGCTATCAGATATACAATAAGGAAGCCGGAATGTGGCAGAATATGCGCGTTACGGTAGATGAAAATACTGGCGCAATTGTAGGCATATACAATGAATCTACGGCAGAATGCGGAGGATACACGGAAAAGATGGCGCAGGATGCCGAAAACATGGCACGTAGGCAGAACAGCGCATATCAGGCAATAGGCTCATCAATGGGACTGTATGTAAGCAATACGGGTAAAATTATGGGCGCAAACGGAAATGTAGTTGCATCTATGGATGACTTGAAACTGCATACGGACGGAACCAGGACGGGAATTGTCAACATCAACAATACGCCTTATAACATTACCGTAAACAAGGACGGGACGATATCAGCGTTGCAGGAAATTAACGATAAGGCAGATTATGCAACAAGGGACAGGACTATTCATATTGCAGCGCAGTATATGGATAATCCCTCTATTGCGGCATGGGATGGAGTTACGGAACTTCACCACTTTAACGGTCTTGATAATGTTCCTTATGATGGATACAGAGCAGTATTGCATAAGGGTGAGCGAGTTCTTACTTCCGAGGAAAACAAGGAGTATTCATCTGGAAGGGACAATACAAATTATGACTATATCCGAAACATTGTCAGAAGCGAGATCAAGGGGATCGTGATAGAACTGAATGACAGGGAGATGGGCCGTGCATATTCCCGCTGGTCAGAAGGGAGGGCTTAGATGTACCCAGATATATGTTATGTGAATAGTAATAATGTGGTGCTTGATCTTACGTCCTTCCCTTATCTAGTCAATGATATCAATGAGATAACAGACTACTCCTGGGATTACGAGGCCAACGATGCACAAAAGGTAGTATCATTTTCCCGTGGGGTGTGCGAGATACCTATAACTATCAATATCCTTGCGAATACACATGAAGAATATGTACAGGCACGAAAGAGGTTGTTTGAGGCACTGGAAACGGATGTGCTTAACAATGCGAGGGGGCGGCTGTACTATCATGGTCAGTACGTCCTTTGCAACGCCGTTACCAGCAAGAAAAAGGACTGGAACATGGGCGTTGACTTTGCGTTAGTTTACATCAAATTTGTAACGGACTGGCCTTACTGGATCACAGAAGAGACTTTCGAATATCTGCCATACTCTGGCGCAGAAAGCAAAAGCATTGTAGGCAAGAATTATCCGTACAATTATCCGCACAATTACACGAATACGCAGAAGGGGAACGGGATAATCCGTAATGAGCACTATGCTGACTGCAATTTCTCTATGACGATATATGGAAAAAGCCTGAATCCAAGGGTATCCATTAACGGACACGTGTATGAGGTGTTCACAAGCGTTGATGACGGCGAATATATGGTCATTGACTCCAAAAGCAAGACCATAAGGCGGTATAAGGCCAACAAGCAGATCGTCAACGAATTTGGTAGCAGGAATATGGAATCATCCGTATTCAAATTGATACCGACTGGCAAGAGCAATGTGATCTGGGATGGGTCATTTGGAATAGACATCACCCTGTACCACGAAAGGAGTGAACTGCTATTAATCTGATAATTGCGGATGCGAATGGAAGAGAACTCAGGTATTGGGATATGGAGAGGAACCTTGATCTTGATATAGGCGATACCAATGACTTCCAGTTTGGGGTATCGCTTACGGAGTGGAATCACTCGAGCCTTGATTATGGATATAGGCTATTCGTGCCAGAGACAGAATATGGGGGAGTTATAGGAGATATAGAAACATCAACGAAAAGAGGACGGGTCATTGTACGCGGCGATACATGGCGCGGGATGCTGGGAAAGAAGATCGTAGAGCCGCCCAAAGGGTCATCACATCTTACTGTATCAGGAGAACTTAATGCCGTGATATCAGGAATACTTGGAAATTCGTTCGGCGATCTGTTTTCCGTTTCTCAACGGGATACCGGGATTATAGTAAATTATCAATTTGACCGTTATACTACTATGCTGGACGGATTAACCAAGATGCTATCTCAGGTGGGATATAGGCTATCAATCAAGTACATAGAGCGAAATGACGGACCAGGATATGTGGAAATCGGCGCAGTAAAGGCGTCTGATTATTCAGAGAGCATTGAATTCTCACAGGACTATCATATCAATTTTAAGGCCCGCGAGTGCAGGAATGGCATCAATCATCTCATATGTGCAGGAGAGGGAGAAGAGGAAAGCCGTCTTGTACTCCATCTATATGCAGATGCGGACGGAAACATAGGGGAGACCCAATATTATACGGGGATTGATGAAAGAACCGCCCTCTATTCTTACACATCCATCAATGATGCGGAGGAATTGAAAAAGGATGGTATAGAGCGTTTAAAAAAACTCATGAATTACAAGAGATTCGAGATGTCAGTAGACAATGTGGAACTTGAGGTTGGCGATACGGTATCCGGCAGAGATTATATAACAGGGATATATGTCAAGAAGCCTGTGGTTGGAAAGATACTTAAAATTACGGACGATAGAGAAACAATAGATTATACCATAGAAGGAGATGATTAGATGGAACTCATAACAGGAGTGGGCGCAACGGATCACATTGATTCTCAAGATGATGCTGACTTTCAGAGAGCCATTACAGGCCAGGACAATTATGTGTTGAATATCGGTCGAAAGATGAAGGCTGAGTTATTGTCAAATAATGTGGTGCGTGTGCATGATGGCAGCCTGATCCACCAGGGAAGGCATGTAATTATACCGGAAGGCGAAAGTGAAGAGGTAACAATTGAATATGGTACGCAGGGGGAAAAGAGGATTGATCTGATTGTATCGGTGTACAGCAAGGATACCAAAAGCGGAATAGAAACAGAGTTTCTTAAGGCCATCAAGGGAACGCCATCCGTAGACAGCCCGGCCATTCCAAGCCATATAGATGGGAATATCAGGGCTGGAGATATATATTCTGAATTCCCTCTGTACAAGGTTACGCTTGACGGAATCAACATAGTGTCAATAGATCCATTGTATGAAGTGCTTACATCTATGGCAGAACTTAAGACGATGACCGATGAATTAAATAGAAATTTGGAAGCCACTAAAAATAATCTGTC
>OCAV01000622.1_pt1 | contig 28931 bp, 24 predicted proteins | sample 1538331 | NCBI WGS metagenome assembly OCAV01 (sample SAMEA2580297, study PRJEB22360) | human gut metagenome | biome: human gut; feature: human-associated habitat; material: faeces | place: Denmark | collected 2008/2010
GAGGTAGTTCTGCTTTTTTTGTAAAAATACCCTATCCTGATTGACAATGGCGGGATAAATGATATACTGGAATCATATTAATCTCAGAAAGCAGGAAAATTAGTATGAAAAATAATAGAAAACTGGCTGCCCTGATACTGGCAGCTGCAATGACTGTCACCACACCCTACACAGCCTGGGGTGCAGATGCCTTTTCAGCAGGGGAGTCCTTTGGGGATGGCACAGAGAGCATTCCCGGAATCCTGACTTCCATGCTGGATTACGGACAGGTGGGAAAAGAATATAAGGTACAGCTGCAGGCGGATTCGGATGTGAGGTGGAGCCTGGCTTCCGGCAGCCAGCTTCCCCCGGGCCTGACTTTGCTTCAGACAGGCCTGCTCTGCGGAGTTCCCCAAAAGGATGGTTATTTTCACTTTACAGTACAGGCAGATAACAACACAGGAAGAGCAGCCTGTGATCTGGACCTGACGATCATTGAGGCAGAACGGCCGGAAGAGAGATACAGACTGACCTCAGAGAATTCTCAGATCGACCTGGGAATCTATGCAGAGGGACAGCAGATTAATCGGGATTTTTCTCTTCAGAATACAGGCACAGAAGCACTCCATGTGGGTAAGCTTCCGGAGAGCCGGTATTTTGATCTTTCCTATGCATATGTGGATGAGGATACGGAGATCCCCAAAGGAGCCTATGTAACCCTGAAGGCAGAACTGAAGAAAAACCTGACTGCAGGAAAATATGAGGAGAATCTTACCTTTACCACAAAGGAGGGCGCTTCCTGCCAGGTAACCCTGAAGGTGATCCTGGGAGCCTCCTCTGAGAAAGAATATGATTTGACAGTAGATCATCCGGAGATATGTTTTACAGAGGATGATTTCTATGATCCGGAATTCCGTGTGGAAAAATATGTTTCTGTGAGAAATTCCGGCAAAAAGGAAACCAGGATCAGCGTGGATGCTTCAGGCCTGAAGCATTTTACAGTTGACGGCCAGAGCGCAAGGAATTCAGAGGATTTTGAAGAACAGGATGTGCAGAGACTGTTGAAGCCAGGGGAAAGCCTCCAGTTCTATGTATTGCCGGGGGAGGAATACGGAATCTTTGATGAAACCTTTGATTTCCTGGCAGATGACGGCAGCAGATATCCGGTACATGTTACCATGAACAGAGAGCGGAATCCTGTAGAGAAGAAAAATCTGGAGATCACAGAAAATGACACAGCAGACTTTCCCAAGCTGCAGTGGGGCTACAAAACTTTGCCGGAGGCCAAAACCTATACTCTGAAAAATGTGTCGGACAAGGATCTGGATCTGACCTTCAACCGCAGCCAGGGATGCAGTGTAACCCTTTCCGGTAATACCCGTCTGGCTCCCGGAGAGAGCACAGAACTGCGGCTTTTGCCTCAAAAGGGACTGGCAGTGGGAGCGCATTCCTTCCAGGTTACAGTTACTGCCAGAACTGCAGCAGGAGAGAAGACAACAGAAAATCTTTACAGCTCTTTCCGGGTAGGTGCCCGTACTTATCAGGGACTGACTGCTCCTGTGGAGCCTGTGACAGGAATTACCAACGGTGTGGCCAAAACAGCAGAGGCTTTTCACCTGCCTACACAGACCGTAGTCTATGGAGCAGAGGTGAATGGTGAGAAAACAACCTTCCCGGCAGGGATCATCTGGGATGTGGACGGATGTGATTATGATCCCCAAAATAAAGAAGCTCAAAAGTTTACGGTAACCGGTCATCTGGATCTGGAAGACGGGGAAAATAACACAGAGATGGATACCACCCTGCAGATCCAGGTACAGGTAGATGCTTATCAGGCGCTGAACAGACCGGTCTTTGATCTTTATTGGGTTAAGGTGATCACCAACTATGTGCGGGTCAGCCTGAGGGACTTTTCCAATGAGGCAGAAGGATATGAACTTGTGACAGCTGCCACAGCAGAGGATCTGGAAAAAGAGAATTATACAGCCCAGATGACAGTACCTGCAGCCCAAATGGCAGAGGGTACCGTAAATCTGAAATATCTGCCTGCAGGCAGCCATCTTCTGTACTGTAGGGCTTACAGAACTGTGGAAGGACAGCCGGAATACGGACCATGGTCAGAAGGCACGGCCATTGAAGTAAAGGCAGTAACGCCTGAAACCCCTAAAATCGCAAAAACACAGGTAAAAAAATGTGATGTCAGACTGACACTGACAAATCCCCAGAAGGTGGAGGGCTATGATGTGGTTGCAGCCAGAAGCGAAAAAGAAGGGGAACCGGTAGATTATGTAAAGGTACAGACCAGATATTCCGGAGACAGCAGTCAGCTGATCCTGAAGGGATTGCCTGCAGGCACCTGGTATATTGGTGTGCACAGCTATACTTATCTGTCAGAAGATTCCACCACCAAGGTTCTGAGCAAATGGGCACCCTTACAGAAGGTTACCATAAAGACAGAGGCAGCATCCCAGGCACCGACTGTAAAATCAGTAAAAACCTCAGGTCAGGGAAAAACAAGAAACATAACAGTAAGCTTTAAGCTGCCCAAGGGTGCCACAGGCACAGACTGGGTACTCTCTAAACAGGTATATAAAAATGACAAAGGAGCCTATACAGGGGTAGGCAGCTACAGCTACGTAGTAAAAAACCAGACAAAGAGCACCATCACCTTTGAAAAGGTACGCCCGGGAACCTATTACCTTACCGGCCACGCCTATACAAAGGGCTATGCCAAGAATTTCACCCGCTGGTCCCGGATCAGGAGAATTGTAATAAAATAGTAGGAATCGGGAAGGACTTACATTGACAAACGCTCTGTCATGAATTAAAATAAAATGAGTTTTTATAGGTAATGAATGGTTGCTGTGCTTCTATTGGGCAGTGATCATAGTATGTTGGAGGAAGTATAAAATGAAATACCTGTTTAAAAAGATCGAGCCCAAGTGGCAGGCAAAATGGGAAGAAGCCAAAGTCTTTGAAGCCAAGGACAACAGCGACAAACCTAAATTCTACGGTTTAGTAGAGTTTCCATATCCAAGTGGTGCAGGAATGCACGTAGGACATATTAAAGCATATTCCAGTCTGGAGGTTATTTCCAGAAAACGTCGTATGGAGGGATACAATGTACTTTTCCCCATCGGATTTGATGCATTCGGTCTTCCTACAGAGAACTACGCAGTAAAGACAGGCACACATCCACGTATCATCACAGATGAGAATATTAAGAGATTCTCCAACCAGTTAAAGAGAGTAGGATTCTCCTTTGACTGGAACCGTGTGATTGACACTACAGACGAGGATTATTACAAATGGACACAGTGGATCTTCCTGAAAATGTTCGAAAAAGGTCTGGTATTCCGTGACAGAACACTGGTAAACTACTGCCCACACTGTAAGGTAGTCCTTTCCAATGAGGACAGCCAGGGCGGCAAATGTGATATCTGCCACAGCGATGTAGTTCAGAAGTCCAAGGATGTATGGTACTTAAGAATTACCCAGTATGCAGATAAGCTTCTGGAAGGTCTGGATCACGTAGACTATCCGGAGAACGTAAAACAGCAGCAGGTTCACTGGATCGGCAAATCCAAAGGTGCTTTTGTCAACTTTGATGTAGACGGAATCGATGAGAAACTGGAAATCTACACAACCAGACCGGACACCCTGTTCGGTGTTACCTTCATGGTAATCGCACCGGAGCATCCGATCATTGATAAATATGCAGACAAGGTTGGAAACATGGACGAGATCACTGCATATCGTAATGAGTGTGCCAAGAAGACAGAGTTCGAGAGAACCCAGCTTGTAAAAGAAAAAACAGGAGTAAGGATCCAGGGACTTGAGGGTATCAACCCTGTAAACGGCAAGAAAATCCCAATCTATATTGCAGATTATGTAATGATGGGATATGGCACAGGTGCTATTATGGCAGTACCTGCCCATGACCAGCGTGACTATGATTTTGCCAAGAAATTCGGCATTGATATTATTGAAGTAATCAAAGGCGGAGACATCTCCAAAGAAGCCTACACAGGAGACGGCGAGATGGTAAACTCCGATTTCCTCAACGGATATACAAAGAAAAAAGACTCCATTGAGCGTATGCTGGAAGAACTGGAAAAGAAAGGCATCGGTAAAGCAGGTGTTCAGTACAAGATGAAAGACTGGGCATTCAACCGTCAGAGATACTGGGGTGAGCCCATTCCGCTGATCCATTGCCCGAACTGTGGTGTTGTAGCAGTTCCGGAAAAGGAACTGCCTCTGCGTCTGCCGGATGTTAAGGACTTTGAACCAGGGGAAGACGGACAGTCTCCACTTGCAAAGATTGACTCTTTCGTAAACTGCACCTGTCCGAAATGCGGCGCTGCAGCAAAACGAGAAACAGACACCATGCCTCAGTGGGCAGGATCCTCCTGGTATTTCCTGAGATATACAGATCCTCACAATACAAATGCACTGGCAGATATGGACAAACTGAAATACTGGATGCCTGTAGACTGGTACAACGGTGGTATGGAGCATGTTACCAGACATATGATCTATTCCAGATTCTGGCATCATTTCCTGTATGATCTGGGTGTAGTGAACACACCGGAACCATATGCAAAACGTTCCATCCAGGGACTGATCCTGGGACCGGACGGTGACAAGATGAGTAAATCCAAGGGCAACGTAGTAGATCCGCTGGATATTGTAGAGGAATACGGTGCAGATACTCTCCGTACCTATGTACTGTTCATGGGTGATTACGGTGCAGCTACTCCGTGGAGCGAAAGCTCTGTAAAGGGATGCAAGAAATTCCTGGACCGTGTGGCAGGACTGACAGATATCCTCAGCGAAGAATCCGTATCCGATGAGCTTGAGATGAAGCTTCACCGCACCATTAAAAAGGTTTCCGGAGATATTGAGAACCTGAAATTCAACACAGCCATCGCCAGCCTTATGACCCTGATCAACGAGATCACAGCAGAGGGACACTTAAGTAAGGACGACCTGGCTATCTTCATCAAACTGCTCAGCCCATTTGCACCTCATATCTGTGAGGAAATCTGGGAGTTCATTGGTGGAGAAGGCCTGCTGGCAGTAGCACCATGGCCGGAATACGATGAAGGCAAAACCATTGCCAAGACCATTGAAATCGGTGTACAGGTCAACGGTAAGGTAAGAGGCACCATCGTGATCCCTAACGGCTGTGAGAAGGAAAAAGCCTTCGAGATTGCCAAAGCAGATGAAAGAATCGCATCCTTCCTGGAAGGCAAAAACCTGATCAAAGAGATCTACGTGCCGAACAAGATCGTGAACTTTGTTGCGAAATAAGATAAAAACAGAATATCTGATGATCCAGGAAACCATATGGTTCCCGGATATCTGAATCAAAAGGGAGCTGCCGTAAAAAGCAGCTCCCTTTTTGTCGAAAAAAATGTCATATAAATAAAAAAATTCGCAGAGTATGTTACTCTACGAAAGCTCTCTTTTCATTCAATCTTCACATATAGATAAATAATACCTCAATCTGACCTGATTTTCAAGTCCTACATGGGAAATACTGTTATATTCTATCAAATTTTGGAGAAAATAGCATGATATAGGGTATGGAAGTGCCCTTTTTTTATACATATTTTCACTTTTGCCAGACAGGAAAAGATTGGTAGAAGGGTGTACGGAATCTGGATTGTCCTCTCTTTAAGCCGTCAGTATTCTGGTCAGTTTCTCCGTCAAAAGCCTGGAAGCATTGCGTAAAACCAATGCTTCCAGGCTTTTTTCGTAGAGTAACATACTCCACGAAATTTTCTGAAAGGAAGAAGGGGGATTGCATGTGGTATCTATGCGACTGTGGAGAACAAAACCCGACAGAATTTGCCAGAATCTGCAGACAAAGTCTCTCTGCCCGTGCATTGGAGGACGCCTTCGTGCCCACCTATGACCGGATGAAACGGTATCAGGGGCAGTGGCATGTGGAACAGGGGATTGCATTTCCGGATATTATCTTTCTGGAAAGCCGGGATCCGGACACTCTGGAACAGGAACTTCATGATAAATGTCCTGACAGCCATATGATTCGCTTATCTTCAGAACAAAAAGGATTGTTTGCACAGCTTTTTGGGGAGGAAAAGCATATGTCACTGTCAAAAGGGCATATCCGTGAAGGAAGAACTCATGTTATCCAGGGTCCCCTGCAGGGAAAAGAAGCCCTGATCAGGAAAATTGACCGACACAAGAGACTGGCCAGGCTGGAAGTCCCGGCAGGAGAAGGACATCTCCAGATGTATGGAGGGCTGGAGATTTTGACTAAGGATTAATAAAAAGAGATGATATTAATTTTTGATTGAGGAAGGAAAAAGAATTATTTGGGAGGAAAGGGCAGAGTGAACCTGTCCGTATGATTAAGAAATGACATCAATGAATCAAAAGAAAAATTGTAAGAGAAGAAAACTGGAGCATTGGCAGGGGATTTCCCTTTACCTGGTCATTTATGATGCGATCGCTGTAAATGCAGCCTATTTTCTTGGCCTGTGGTTTCGTTTTGATTGTACATATTCAGCAATACCCGGAGAATATCTGTCTGCCTATCTGAAGTTTACACCATGGTATACGATATTTTCTGTTTTCGTGTTCTGGATACTGCGTCTGTACAACAGTGTATGGCGTTTTGCAAGCTACAGTGAGCTTATCAGGGTTGGCATCTCTACGGTGATCACCTTTCTGTTTCAGACAGTTGGGATCACCCTTGCCATACAGCAGATGCCAATGTCCTATTACTTATTTGGAACTATCATCCAGTTCTGCCTGATCGTAGGAATTCGTTTTTCCTATCGTTTTGTCCTTTTGGAGAGGACACGGAGACAGAAGGAAGAGGAAGGGCCTCTCCATCGGATCATGCTGATCGGCGCAGGCCAGGCCGGGCAGATCATTCTCCGTGATATTGAGCGTGCAAAAGAGCCAAAGGGAAAGGTCTGCTGCATTATTGACGACAATCCCAACAAATGGGGACGTTATATGGAGAGCGTACCTATTGTAGGGGGCAGGGATGAAATCCTGGTAAATGCAAAGAAATATAAGATCGACCAGATCCTTCTGGCTATCCCAAGTGCAAGTGCCGCAGAGAAAAGAGATATCTTAAATATCTGCAAAGAAACCAAATGCGAGATGAAGATCCTGCCGGGTGTCTATCAGTTTGTCACAGGAGAAGTATCCCTCAGCAAAATGAAGGATGTGGCTGTGGAGGATCTCTTGGGAAGAGATCCGATCAAGGTAAATATGGATGAGATTTTCCGTTATATCAGCGGAAAAACTATCCTGGTGACCGGTGGAGGCGGATCTATCGGAAGTGAGCTCTGCCGCCAGATCGCCGAGCATGCACCGAAGAGACTGGTGATCTTTGATGTGTATGAGAACAATGCATACGACATTGAGCAGGAGCTTCGGTCCAAACATCCCCAGCTGGATCTGGTGGTACTGATCGGTTCTGTCCGTGATACCAGAAAGATCAATGATGTATTTGAAACCTATAAACCGGACATTGTTTATCATGCAGCTGCACATAAGCATGTTCCCCTTATGGAGACCAGCCCCTGTGAAGCAATCAAGAACAATGTAATGGGAACTTATAAGACAGCACATGCTGCCCTGAAAAATGGATGTCAGCGTTTTGTGCTGATCAGTACAGACAAGGCTGTGAACCCTACCAACATTATGGGGGCAAGCAAGCGTCTCTGCGAGATGGTTATCCAGACCATGGATAAGATCAGCAGAACAGGACGAGAAGATCTGCTTCCGTTGTTGGGAAGCCACTATGAGGACAGCGAGGAAGCGCTGAAGGAAGTGGCAGCTACCAGGGAGTTTCCTGAGGAAAAAGGGGAACGGAAACTGAAAACCGAGTTTGTGGCAGTGCGGTTTGGAAATGTGCTGGGAAGCAACGGGTCCGTGATCCCACTGTTTAAGAAACAGATCGCAAAGGGCGGCCCTGTGACCGTTACCCATCCGGATATTATCCGGTACTTTATGACCATTCCGGAGGCTGTAAGTCTGGTGCTTCAGGCTGGAACTTATGCCAAAGGGGGAGAGATCTTTGTGCTGGATATGGGAGCGCCGGTGAAGATTGATACACTGGCACGGAACCTGATCAAGATGTCGGGGCTGACACCGGATGTGGATATTAAGGTGGAGTATACCGGGCTGAGACCTGGGGAGAAGCTGTATGAAGAGAAGCTGATGGCGGAAGAAGGGCTGACTAAGACGGAGAATGAGTTGATTCATATTGGGAAGCCGATTCCCTTTGATACGGATGTATTTTTGCGACAGCTGGAGAGACTGGCAGTGGTGGCTTATGGGAATGAGCCGGGGATTAGGAGGTATGTGGAAGAAATTGTACCGACTTATCATGCGGCGGAAGAGGATTTGAGGTTGCATGGGGAGACGTATAAAACATTATTTGATGAGGCAACAGGCACTAATTGAGGGAAAAGAGGAAGTAACAATGTTTACAAACAAGAATCGTATTCAACCATTTGAAAATAAAGTATGGCTGGCATCACCGACCATGCATGGAAATGAAATATGTGACAGAAGCATATGAGACAAACTGGATGTCAACTGTTGGTGCAAATATCAACGAAGTGGAAAAAGTTGCTGCTGAAAAAGCAGGAGTTAAATATGCAGTTGCATTATCCTGCTGTACAGCCGCATTACATCTTTGCGTAAAGCTTGCTGGTGAGAGACTCTATGGAAAGCCTGCAATCGGTCATGGAGCTGTAGAAGGAAAAAGAGTTTTCTGCTCTGATATGACATTTGATGCGACTTTAAATCCAGTTGTTTATGAAGGTGGAATTCCAGTTTTTATTGATACGGAATACGATTCCTGGAATATGGATCCGGTTGCATTGGAAAAGGCATTTGAAATGTATCCAGAGGTAAAACTGGTTGTATCTGCAGAACTTTACGGTTTTCCAGGGGATATTAAAAGAATTAAAGAAATCTGTGAGAAGCATGGTGCATTGTTAATTGAGGATGCTGCCGAAGCAATGGGTGCAACCTGGGATGGAGAGCAGTGTGGTACATTTGGAGATTATTCTGCAATTTCCTATAACGGAAATAAAATCATTACCGGATCCAGCGGCGGCTGTCTTCTGACAAATAATATTGAGGATGCGAATAGAGTAAGAAAATGGTCTACTCAGGCCCGTGAGAACGCTCCTTGGTACCAGCATGAAGAGGTTGGTTACAATTACCGTATGAGTAATGTGATCGCGGGTGTTATCCGTGGACAGTATGAGTATTTGGAAGAGCATATTGCACAGAAAAAAGCTGTGTATGAACGATACAAAGAAGGTCTTAAAGGATTACCGGTTAGAATGAATCCTTTTGATGCAGATCGAGCTGTTCCTAATTACTGGTTATCTGCATTGATCATTGATGAAGATGCTATGTGCAAACAGGTCAGAGGAGAGACGGAGGCTCTTTATATTAAAGAAGCAAGTAAGAGCTGTCCTACTGAGATTCTGGAAGCTATTAGCGGAATCAATGCGGAAGGAAGGCCAGTCTGGAAACCAATGCATATGCAGCCCATGTATAGAATGCATGAGTGTATTGGAAGAGATGGAAGTATGAGAGCAAAAACAAATGCTTATATAGCTGGCGGTGTAGAGGATATTGGAGCAGATATATTCCGGCGTGGGTTGTGCCTGCCTTCGGATAACAAGATGACAGTAGAACAGCAGAATCTGGTGATTGAGATCATCAGAGGGTGCTTTGAGTGATGATGGGGGTTTATGAATTGTGGAAAAGGAAGTAAAAGGCTCCCATAAGGTCGGATTTTACGAACGATACATAAAGCGCCCATTGGATTTTACTTTATCATTGATTGCTCTTATTGTACTTTCTCCCGTATTGGCGATTGTAGCTTGTTTAGTAAAAATAAAATTGGGTTCCCCTATTTTATTTAAACAACAAAGGGCAGGGTATAGAGAACAACCGTATGGAATTCTAAAGTTTAGAACAATGACAAATGAAACAGACGCTGAAGGGCATCTTTTGCCAGATGAAGTAAGGCTCACAAAATTCGGAAAAATGTTGAGGGCAACAAGTCTCGACGAACTACCAAGCCTTATCAATATCCTTAAAGGGGATATGGCAATCATAGGACCGAGAGCGTTGCCTGTTCGATATATCCCTTTTTATACGGAAGAAGAACATCATCGTCATGATGTAAGACCGGGGTTGTCAGGATTGGCACAGGTAAATGGAAGAAATTATGTGTCTTGGGAAGATAAATTTAAGATGGATTTAGAGTACATTTCCAAGATTTCTTTTTGGAATGACGTCAAGATAGTCATACAGACAGTATTAGTTGTGCTAAAGCACGAGAATATAGATACAGGAAGCTACATCAAAAAAGATGGTGTCATCTATCGACCATTAGATGTGGAAAGAAGCGAGAGAATCAAGAAAAGGGATGTTTAGATGAAATCAAATGTAATGATTTTTGGCGGCGGCGGATATAATGCCGTTCAAGTATATTTTTCCTTAAAAAACAGTGTACGGTTTCATCCTATTATGGCAGGGAGTTATGATAACCATGCCACCTACATAAGCAAGGATGCCATTATTGATTTGCCATTTACGAAAGATGAGAACTTTATAGAGAAACTGAATGAGTGTGTGCAGGCTCACAATATCAAGTTTATCATACCAACGCATGATTCAGCCGCCCTGACATTGATGGAAAATCAGGAAAGAATAAAGGCAACGGTGGTGTGCTCCTGTCTTGAAACGACAAGGATGTGCAGATATAAATCGCTGACTTATAAGGCGCTGGAGGGTGCTGACTTTCTACCGACTATTTATACATATAACGCGCCGGAGTTCCCTCTTTTTGCAAAAGACGATGTTGGACAAGGAGGAAGAAACGCTCGTCTTGTCCGCACGAAAGATGAACTGGAAAAACTGAAGAGTGATCCTGTTGAATATGTACTATGTGAGTATCTCCCCGGTAAGGAAGTAACGATAGACTGCTTTACGGATCGGAATGGAGTCCTTCGTTTTACGCAACCGAGATACCGGGAAAGGTTAATGAATGGGATTACAGCGCGAACCTCTAATGCAGAAATGACGGAAGAACTCTTGCATATTGTGACTGAGATATCGAGAAGAATCAAATTCAGGGGCTATTGGTTTGTCCAGTGCAAGGCGGATTCAGATGGAAAATTTAAATTGATGGAAATATCAACACGGTTTGCTGGTACTTTTGATCTGAGTAAGAGTCTGGATGTGAACCTTCCGTTGCTTGCGTTGTGTGACTTTTCAGAGATGGAGGTCGATTTTACTCCTAATAAATATAAGATTTCACTAGACAAAACATACATAGACAGATACAAAATTGACTACCCATACGGCAGAGTTTATCTGGATTTTGATGACACGTTGGTTTTTGGAAGGAGCAAATACAATACAGAAGCCATGCGGTTTGTGTATCAGTGTCTGAATAAGGGCATCTCCATTGTGTTGATTACGAAACATGAATATGACATTCATGAGACAATGAAAAAAATACGATTAAGTGAAAACATTTTTGATGAAATCGTAGAGGTTCCACTTGATAGGAAGAAATACGAATTTATGGATGTCACGATACCCTCCATATTTATTGATAATGCTTATGCGGAAAGAAAGGCAGTCAAAGAACATTTAGGAATACCGACTTTTGACGTGTCGAACTTTGATTGCCTGATAGATTGGTCAGAAGAGTAGAGGTGTGTAATGGAAATAGGAAGTGAATTCTGGGATGTTCCTTCTCAGGAGGGAGATAGAAAATTTCTTCTTTCGGGAAGAACAGCTCTTGAATATATTTTGAGGGATATCCTTTCTGGCCATAAAGTGGAATCGGCACTTTTACCCAGCTATTGCTGCCACACCATGATCGAGCCATTTCTACGGCATGAAATCCCGGTGCGGTTTTATGATGTTCATTTTGATAGAGAAATTGGTTTATGTGCTAAGTTGCCGATGGCGAGGCAAAATGAAATCTTCTATTATATGACCTATTTTGGATTCTCCCAAATGTCAGGAATGGACTTGAGTGAAATAAGGGCTTCCTACGAAATTATCATTGAAGATCAGACACATTCATGGCTGATAGATAGAACACAGAGCATGGCTGATTACAGTTACACAAGCTATCGTAAGTGGGCAGGATTCTATGGAATTGCTGAGGCAAAGAAGAAGGCTGGCTGCTTTATATCGCTGGAGAATCAAAGCCACTATGAATATAACAGCATGAGAAAGAATGCCATGCTGCTGAAGAAACAATATATCGACGAGAAGGCTGATACAAAACAAGAGTTTCTTCGGATTTTTCATGAGGCAGAGGAATTGTTGGAGTCTGATTATGTGGGGTATACGCCCAATGTGGACAGCGTGGTTCAGCTTATTAATGTGGACTTCAATCTGATTAAAGAAAAGAGACGAAAAAATGCCACAGTATTGTTGAATGGATTGAAAGAAATACCCGGACTAACACCCATCTATGGCAACCTTTCTGATGTTGATACTCCTTTATTTTTCCCAGTTCTCGTGGAGCGTGATCGGGACGATGTCCGAAGATATTTAATTGAACAGCAAGTATACTGTCCAGTTCATTGGCCTTTGTCGGAGTATCACGAAGGAATATCTGAGATAGGAAAACAGATCTATCATCAGGAACTTTCCCTGGTCTGTGACCAGAGATACGGTGAGGATGATATGGAGAGAGTTGTAAAACTGATAGCGGCATATTTCAACGAAAGGACCTAATGGATTATGATTATTGAAATTGGCATAGACGAGAAAAAACAATGGAACGAGATTGTTCGTTCTTTTCCTCGTTATGATGTGTTTTATTTGTATGAATATGTGTTTGCTTTTATGAGTGAAAACAAAAGCAACGGTGAACCTATATTGTTGCTTTATGAAAAGGATAGTGATCGAGCAATCAATGTGGTTTTTAAACGGGATATTAGTCTGGATGAGCACTTGGAAGGCAAGGTTAAAGAAAAGCAATATTATGACCTCATCACGCCATATGGTTATGGTGGCTTTATGGGTGATATCCAGGATTATGATTTATTAAATCAGGAATATACCGATTACTGCCGAGAAAAAGGGTATGTGTGTGAATTTGTCCGATTTGAGTTGTTCAGCGATTACTATGCGCATTACGATGGCGTGACCGAGAGCAGGACACACAATGTGGTTCGTAGTCTTGAAGCGCCGTTGGACGAAATTTGGATGGATTTCAAGCAAAAGGTACGGAAGAACGTAAAGCGGGCGAATACATATAATCTGGAAATAATCATCGAAAATACCGGAGAGTATCTTGATGATTTTCTTGGAATCTACTATGGAACCATGGATCGCAGCAATGCGGAAACTGAGTATTATTTCTCAAAAGGATTTTTCAAGAATCTGAACCAGATGAAAGAGAATATCATGTACTTTCATGTTGTGCATGAAGGGAATATTATCTCGACAGAACTGGTGATATACGGAGCAGAAAACGCCTATTCCTACCTTGGAGGTACAAACCGGGAATTCTTTGATATGAGACCAAATGATTTTCTGAAATATGAAATCATTAAATGGGCTAAGGAGAAAGGGCTGAGGAACTTTGTACTTGGAGGCGGTTACGGTTCTGATGATGGTATTTTCCAGTACAAAACCTGCTTGGCACCTCATGGAATCAAGGATTTTTATATTGGAAGAAAAGTTTTAGATGTAAGCGCATATGACGAGCTTTGTCATTTGCGGGGAGCGGAGAGTAACAGTATGAGATTAGATAGAGTAGGATTCTTCCCCGAATATCGTGGGGGGTAATACCTAAAATAATGCTCCCTAATATGCTGGAAAACTATTTAGGTAAAGCAGCATAGAAGGGAGAGCATGATGAAATTTCAGATTTATACTATGGAGCAAAGCAAGGAATGGGATGCGGTAGTTCGGTCGTTCCTTTCCTATGATGTGTACTGGCTAAGTGGATACGTAAAGGCAGTTCATATCCATGGAGATGGAGAACCGATGCTTTTCTTCTATGAAAGAGAAGATATCAGAGCCATCAATGTGGTTATGAAGCGGGATATTGCTAAGGACAAGCATTTTGCAGGCAAGATTGCAGAAAACATCTGGTTTGATTTTGTAATACCATACGGCTATGGCGGCTGGCTCATTGAGGGGAATGGAAATAAATTCGAACTGTTTTCGACTTACGAAAATTGGTGTAAAGAACATCATATAATTTCAGAGTTCGTCAGATTCCACCCGATTCTGAGGAATCACGAAAGTACAGCTGAGGCATATGACGCTATTGCTTTAGGCAGCACAATCTCAATGGATTTAAGCTCTCAGGAGGCTATATGGGCCAATCTTACAAGTAAAAATCGAAATGTAATCCGAAAGGCGCAAAGAGCTGGGATAGCGATTTATAATGGCCGTTATCCGGAAATTTTTGAGGCTTTTCGCACGGTGTATAACAGCACTATGGATAAGGATCATGCAGATCTATACTACTACTTCAACCAAGAATTTTACAGAAGCATTCTTGAAGATCTAAAGGAAGAGGCTCAGGTCTTTTATGCAGAACTGGATGGAAAAGTGATAGCAGCATCGATTATTTTGGCGACAGATGGAAGGCTGAATTATCATCTTTCAGGTTCACTAAGAGAGTACCAGAATCTGGCACCTACAAATCTTTTGCTGTATGAAGCTGCTTTATGGGGGTGTGCCAACGGATGTAAGACATTCCACCTTGGTGGCGGTGTAGGAAGTCAAGAGGATAGTTTATATAAATTCAAAAAGGCTTTTTATCGTGGAGAGCCGTGTAGATTTCATATTGGCAGAAAAATCTGGAATAAAGAGGCTTACGATTATCTGGTAAAGCAGACAAAAAGTCAAGACACAGAGTATTTTCCTAAATACAGAGGTTGAGGAAAAGAGGGAATCATATGAGGGGAAAGAGACTATACAACCAATTAAGATTTATGGTAATAAACAATCCGTATAAAAGAGCAGATTGGCTGCGAAAAAATGATGTATTTCATTTTGTGGGGAAAGATGTATCCTATCAGCCAAGAAGACTTCCCTTGTATGGTCAGCTTATATCTATAGGGAATAATGTAGTAATTGCATCAAATGTCAGTTTTATAACACACGATGGTTTCTATGCCGTTTGCAACCGAGCATATCCAGACAGCCCGGTAAATGAAAAAGTAGGATGTATTAAAATAGGAAACAACTGTTTTATCGGTGCAAATGCCATCCTAATGTATGATACCAATATCGGGGATGATGTTGTGGTTGCGGCGGGTGCTGTCGTTACAAAGGATATACCCTCTGGAGAAGTGTGGGGGGGGGTACCAGCTAAGAGGATAGGTTTTACTAAGGAATTAAAGAACAAACAAAATGGAAATGTTGCAGTCGCGGTCAGGAATGAGACTATGGATACCGAGAGTGTTCATAATATTTGGGGAATGTTTAATAAGAAGAGAAACATGTAGTATTTACAAAGGTGAGTAAGATGGAAGCAAGTAATCCAGAAATTTCAATTGTTGTACCGATGTATAATTCATCGTATTTTGTAAAAAATTGTATAGAGTCAGTATTGAAGCAAGACTTTACAAATTATGAGTTGCTTCTTATTGATGATCATTCAACTGATGAAACGATGGAAATATGCAAAAATTACATTAAAGATAAAAGAATCAAACTATTGTGCAATGAAGGAAAAGGAGTTTCATCAGCAAGAAATCGGGGAATAATGAAGTCAACAGGGAGCTACATAACATTTGTTGATTCTGATGATGTATTGGAACAAACCTTCTTGAGTAAGCTCCTAAACATTGCGAAAGGAAATCCAAGATATTTACCAATGTGTGGTCATGTCAGGTTTGAAAACGGCAATCCTGATTTTGAAGTTGTTGATTCGAGCGAATCAAACACTGTTGAAACAAACGATCTCATTGCCAACATTTTTTACTATCATCCGGCGAGCTGGGGATGCTTGTTTCAAAGTGAAGTCATAAAAAAATACGGTATTAAAATGGAGGAAAGTGCAAGCTTTAATGAGGATATCTACTTTACAGTTAAATATCTCTGTGTTTGTGACGGTGGCATTATTATACCAGATAAGCTATATGGGTATAGGACAAATATAAATGGAATTGGTGCAAATAAGCCGCACAACACGTTAACAGCGAAGGATGTAGAGCATAGGGCTAAAGGTTATTATGCATTTCAAGATGCAATAAAATTTTCGGAAAAGAATGCACCAGGCAAGTCTGTTTATATAGATATAGGTTATAGCTTTATGGCAGCCGAGGTACTTCTAACATCAGTAAGAGCCGGAATTGGTGAATTTGATTTAAAGAAAAAGATAAAAAAATATCTATCAATCTCGCATTGTATTGACTTTGTTCGACACGGAAAAAATATGTATCAAAAACTGCTGGTATGTGGTGTGGCTATAAATTCACATGTAATTAAATACATCCTAGACGACATGGGGCTGTTGAAAATTATATATAGCAGATAAGCCGATTCTAATTACTGTCTGCATAATAAAGAAGTGAGGTACAACCATTTATGTATGATATAGTCTTTTTATCTAGGTTGATTCCTGCCGAAATAGAGCATGAAGTCAACCAAAAATCAGTTAATCTAATGGAAGGAGCTGCTATAGCTTGGCAAAGACATATTGTTCAAGGAATTGAGGAAAATAACAAGAGGCTTTTGAAACTAATTAATTCGCTTCCGGTACATGCTTATCCCGGGGGATATAGCGATGCATTTATAAGAGAGAGTACTTTTGCGCATACGGAAGGTGCAGAAGACTTAAATATAGGGTTCTGCAATATAAAGTTTATAAAGCGAATAGCTCAAAACAAACCAATACTTAATGCACTAGAGGCTTGGGCAAAGACAAACAATGGTGCAAGGAAGGTCTTAATCGCCTATACGATGTATCCAGAGTTCATGATTGCCATAAAAAAGATGAAAAGGAAGTATCCACAGATCATAACAATAGCAATAGTTGTTGATTTACCCAAGTTGATAGCGTCTAGTAGAAATAGAGTTTCGTTCCTATCGGCTATTTATGAAGATTGGAGTAAATATTTATCGGTAAAAAACTCAAAGTATGTAGACGGATATGTCGTTATCACACAGCAAATGGCGAAAGCTATAAGCGAAAATAAGCCATACAGAGTTATCGAAGGAATATGCACTGAAGAATTTCCTCTGGTAAATAACAAAAATAGCAATAAGGTTAAGGTAATATATGCTGGATTATTATTTGTAAAGTTTGGGGTCATCAAATTATTAGATGCATTTTCACTGATTGATGATGATGAGTTTGAGTTGCTTCTCTGTGGCGTTGGCGAAGTGGAAGAAGTCATTAAAGAAAGAGCACTCAAGGATAATAGAATTCATTTCTTGGGGCAACTTAAACGTGAAGAATTGCTGGAAATGATGTCCACTTGCAATGTAATTGTTAACCCAAGAGAGAATGTCGGTGAGTTTACTAAGTACAGTTTTCCATCCAAAAATCTTGAAGCGCTATCGTCAGGCATACCTTTTATAGGCTACAAGCTTGATGGAATCCCGGATGAATATGATGAATACATAAATTATCCTACGGACTGTACTGTCGAAGCATTGGCTAAGGAGATTTACAGGGTTGGGAAGACTGATGCGGATAAAGCTATAAAGAAGGCGGAGCAGGCAAAAACATGGGTGCATATAAATAAGAACTGTACCACACAGGGAAACAAGATATTAGAGCTGGTAGAATACTTAGAAAGTGAAAGTGAGACTCATAATTAGATGAATCGTATATCAATAAATAGAAAGAGGGTAACAATAGACAAAGATGCGGTACTTCTGTACATTATTATGTTTATGTCTGGAGATACGTACTTGTTTGGTACAAATATAAATGAAAATGTTCTAACGGCAGCGAGGGTTTCGTTAATTCTGGTTTGCGTTTATATTATATATAAGATGCATTTTAGAATCAGGCTTTCGGGTAATAAAGCAAAAACAATGGCTTATTTAACAACAGCAATTCTCTTTATAAGTGTAGGAATCGCTAATGGCGATACTATAACTAGGATAGGCGTAAAAGTATTAGCCATGACGATAGCATTTCTATTATGCATGTTGTTTTCGTTTGAAAAATATGCCGAAACATTTAACAAGACCATGTATTTCATCGCATATACTGCTGTTGCCTTTACGGTGATTGCTTATATTGCTCCGGATCTGGTTAGGAGACTGCCATATATTACGAATACGGCAAATACCAAAATATATACATGTGGATTTGCAGGACTTCTCGAGGGAGTTCTGGGTCAAACAATGGTTAGAACGCAAGGGATCTTTTGGGAACCGGGTGTGTTCCAGATGTACTTAAACCTCGCTGTTGCAATTGAATTGCTATATAAGAAACAGATCAATAAAAAGTATATTACAGCGTATATAATAGCACTGTTTTTCTCTTTCTCAACTACTGGATATATTGTGTTTGCATGGATTATAACGGCTTACGTATTCATCAAGAGAAACGCAGGAAGGGAAGATGTTATTAATCGCTTGGTTATTATTTTTCTTGTGTTCTTTGCTGTAGTTGCTGTTATTCAATTCACGAATATAGGGGACGTAGTATTTGGGAAAATGTTTGATAAAGGAAATGTGAACTTTGGCAGCACAACGACAAGACTGGCTGGAATAATAGTGAGTACAAAGATCGCCTTCGATAACCCTGTATTTGGTATCGGAATGGTAAATATGGATAGTGAATTTTTGCGGGTTGCTCTTGCGTCAAGAGATATATTGGGTGGCTGGACCCATGATAATACAAATACTTTGTTTTATCAGTTTGCGGCGCATGGGATACCGTTCGGAGTACTATTTGCTGTCGGGACATATAAGTTTGGAAACTGCTTTGCAAATGGAAGAAAAATTATAACTATTTCGGTTTTCTTAATGCTGTTCCTGCTTTACATAGGTGAAAATTTACAATATTCAATATTCCCATATATTGCGGTATTTTATGGATACGGTTGGAAAGAAAGTATAGCCTCAAGTAATAGAGTGTATACGCAAGGTAGGCAAATGAGTATATGAAAGAAGCTGGTCGAATGAGAGTAGTTCAAATTAATTTAGGCAATCACGGAAGTACCGGAAGCATAGCCATTGGTATAAATGAAGTTGCAAAATCTGAAGGAATAGAAACATATTTTGCCTATCCTTGGGATTCAAGTAATAAACCATCCCAAAATGGTGATATTTTGATTGGTACAAAATTTGGTCGACGCGCAAGTAGAAAGCTAGGGAAGATCACAGGTTATAATGGGTGTTTCTCGATATTCGCAACGATGAAATTTCTACACACTTTAAACAGAATCAAGCCTGATATTATTCACCTACATAATCTCCATAATTGTTACATTAACCTCCCGATGTTGTTTCATTATATAAAGAAACACAATGTCCGCACTATATGGACATTGCATGACTGCTGGGCGTTCACTGGTCAATGTCCATATTTTTCATTGGTGAACTGCATGAAGTGGAAGACGGGGTGTCATGATTGCCCGCAAATTGATCGTTACCCACCCGCAAATGTAGATCGAACCAGATTGATGTGGAAACTAAAACGAAAATGGTTTACCGGAGTTAAGAATATGACGATAGTGACTCCATCACAATGGCTGGCTGATCTAGTAAAAGAATCTTATTTGAAAGAGTATGATATAAAGGTTATCAATAACGGAATAGATCTTAATGTGTTTCGCCCGACTAAAGGCGATTTTGAAGAACGCATGAGCAATATTCTGGGGGGGTACAAGTACATAATTCTCGGCGTTGCATTTGACTGGGATGAACGAAAAGGACTGGATGTATTTATTAAGTTGGCAAGCCTTTTAAATGAGGATTATCAGATTGTTCTTGTTGGTGTAAATGAGGTAACAAAAGAAATCATTCCAGGAAATATCATCTCGATTCACAGAACGCATAGTCGAGAAGAACTTGCTGGATTCTACACAATGGCAGATGTATTTGTAAATCCCACCAGAGACGAAGTCTTAGGCATGGTAAACATTGAAGCTGAGGCTTGTGGAACACCTGTTATTACGTTTGATAGCGGTGGTAGTCCGGAATGCATAAGTGAGAATTCTGGATATGTTGTTGAGTGTAATAATATTGCGGAGCTAATAGATAAGATCAAATTTGTGTGCAAGGAAAAACCTTTTTCAAAAGAAGCATGTCGAGATTATGCAGAATTATTTGCCAAACATGATAAATATAGAGAGTATTTGAAATTATACAGGAGAGAGATAATTGATAAATAAAAAGTATGTTATTCTTGGAGTCGCCTTTGAATGGGAAGAAAGAAAAGGGTTAGATGTTTTCATTGATTTAGCTAAATGCCTCAATGAAGAATATCAGATTATCCTTGTTGGAACAGATGATCGTGTGGACAAGCTGTTACCCGAAAATATTATGTCTATTCACAGGACACACAATCAAAAAGAACTCGTAGAGATTTATTCGGTGGCAGATTTGTTTTTGAATCCTACTAGAGAAGAAAATTATCCTACGGTAAATATAGAGGCTCTTGCGTGTGGTACGCCAGTTTTAACGTTTAATACAGGAGGTAGCCCTGAAATAATTGATGAAAACTGTGGCGAGGTTATATATTCTGGTGAAATCATGGAAGTAGCATCTCAAATCGAACATATATGCAAGAAGGAAAAATATAAGAGCGTGGATTGTATAAGAAGGGCGAGTACTTTGGAAAGAGAGATGAAATTTCTTGAATATATAAATTTGTATCAAGATATTTGTGGAGGCAACGGTTAATATGTTAAAAGTGGCATTTATTGGGGACGTATTGTTTCCCATACCTGATATAAAAGGTGGTGCAATTTCCACCCTGGTAACCGGCATAATTAATGAGAATGAAAAGCACCCCGAATTGGATATTACTGTATTTTCAGCAGACTGTGATGGCTTGCTGGAATGTCATAATCAGTATCGCTTTACAAAGTTTCACAGGATCGGAAAGCCGGATAAGTTGATTAAACTGAAAGTGCTATTCTGGCGTATGATTCGTAAATTAACAGGCTATAGGGTGCAGTACAAAAATGCCTTTATGATGATGGTTAATCGGCTTTTGCGAAACGAACAATATGATGTGATTGTATATGAAAACTCTGCATTAGAAATGATGCAAGCAAAGCGATATAAGAATACAAAAAATATAATGCACATTCATGCGGACTATATCAATTCGGATATGAATGGTATCAATTATTTATGCCGCCATTGCGATTGCGTCATGGGTGTGAGTGATTTTATAACATCGAAGATGGAGGAAATCCCCGCTCTTAAAGGAAAGGGTGTCACCTTAAAAAATGCCATAGATTTGACCGGCTTTACCCCAAAACACCGCCCTGAAGATGGAGAAGGAATAAGAGAATCGCTTGGCTTGAGTGAAAACGACTTTGTTGTTCTTTTTTGTGGCCGGCTTAGCAAGGAAAAAGGCTGCTTGGAACTGATAAAAGCAGTAGAGCGAGTTCCTGATGTAAAATTGCTTATTGTCGGTGGGGAAAATTTTAGTTCTAATGCAAGAACAGAATATGTTGAATGTCTTTATAATGAAGCCGAAAAAATTAAGGATAGGATCGTTTTTACTGGACATATAAAGCATTCAGAAGTGATCAGGTACTATATAATATTGCCGATATTGCTGTCGTTCCATCAATATGTAATGAGGCAGCGTCTTTGACACTTTTGGAATATCGTGCCACCGGGCTGCCCACAATTGCATCCAAAATGGGCGGAATTCCTGAATACTGTAATAAAAATACTACATTACTGGTCGAGTATAATGAATCATTTATTGAAGGGCTTGCAGAAGCAATACAACTGTTGAAGTGTGATGATATGCTACGAGATAGAATGTCTGAACAGGCGACTTTAGACTTGGAACAGTTTGGTTACACAAGTTACTATAAAAATTTCGTTGATATAATAGCGAATGTTTCAAGTGAAAGTAAGGAGTACTTAAATGGAAATTAAAGTGGGGAAAAGGGATATAATATGGAGTTATCTTGGATCGTTTTTTCAGTATTGTACAAGTTTGATTATCCTCCCACTTATTCTTTCAAACATCCTTGAGGAAGAATTGGGTCTCTGGTATAGCTTCGCAAGTATTGGAACTTTAGTTACTTATTTGGATTTTGGCTTTTCGACTACACTTGTCAGAAATATAACATATGCATGGAGCGGTGCGAACAAAATACGGAAACAGGGATTTGACACAACGGATGTTAAGAAGGATGTTAACGTTACATTTGTAAAGCAAATACTTTTTACGTGTCGAATGGTTTGCCTTGTGGTTGCGCTGATTGCTCTTATGGTTATGGCAACTGCAGGAACAGTTTATGTGGCGTATATATCAAGAGGTTTGATGAATAAAGGCGGAGCTATGTTAGCGTGGGGGATTTATGCAGTTGCGATGTTTTTAAATATTTACTACAACTACTGTGCAAATGCGCTAAGAGGAATAGGCCTGATTAGTCAATATCAGAAAATCCTTGTTGTCTCAAGAATTGCACAGATTGCGTTGAGCTATTTAGGCATAAAGATTGGATATGGATTGATTGCCTTGAGTGCCGCTTATCTTGTGTCTGGATTTATGATCAGAGTATTCTCAAAATACTATTTAGACCGTGCGGTAAAAGAGGTTGAGGAACAGTGCCCAAAATTGGCAAATGAAAAGACTCCATTGCGTGATAAAATCCTGGGATCTGTTGAGATATTTAAAGATATATGGTTTAACGCAAAACGCTCAGGGATAATATCCTTGTGTAGTTATGCAACAAACCAATCTCTTACCCTTATTTGTTCTGCATATCTTGGGGTCGGAGAAACTGCAGCTTACGGGCTTAGTCTTCAAATCGTTACTGCGATTATGAATGTTGCTGGTATACTTATGGCTGCTTATCAACCAAAACTTATTAATAGTATGGTTTTAGGGAAAAACGATGAATATCGAAAAATGTTTTCGATGTGTATGTTTGTATTTTCCAGCGTAGCATTGGGTGGGATTACGGCATTCTCTTTGGTGTCAAAAGAGTTGCTGACGTTACTTGGCTCGAACACTTCACTGCCTATAGGTATGTTCTGTTTCATGGGTCTTTATATGTACTTAGAACATAATCATGGACAATACACTTCCTATTTTACGATGAGAAATGAAATAATTTATCTAAAGGCATATGTTATTTCTAGCCTTTGCATTGTATTGGGATCATGGATTCTCGCTGTATGTGGGATGAATATATATGTTCTAATGTTGGTTCATTTTGTTGTTCAAATCTGTTTTAACAACTGGTATTGGCCGCATAGGGCAATGAAATTGATGAACACAAATGTTATAAAAACAGCACAGGAGGGTGCTGTTGAGACGTGGGGGTTGCTTAAGAAGCTGCTTCGCATTTAAGTCGGAGGACGAGGACATGAAGAGGGAACGTAATTTGAAAAGTACTCGAGGTCAGACCCCATAAAGAATTGTATTGGGGTAGATCCATATTATTTAACAAATGCTGCCGAAAGAATGGGATATCATAGCCAGATTATTTTGAATGGAAGAAAAGTAAATGATAGTATGGGCGTTTTTGTTGCTGATGCCGCAATTAAGCAGATGATTGAGGCTGGTTTAGCTCCTAAAAAAGCTAATGTTGTTATTTTGGGAATCACATTTAAAGAAAATTGTCCAGACACTCGCAATAGTAAAGTTGTAGATATAATTAATCGTTTGAAAGAATATGAAATTGATCCAGTAGTTACTGATCCGTGGGCAGATGCAGAAGTTGCGAAGCAGGCATATAATGTAGATTTAGTTCCGTTTAAAGAGTTACCTAAAGCAGATTGTCTCATAATTGCTGTTGGCCATAAAGAGTTTAGAAATATGTCTATGATGCAGTTAAAAACATTATTTAAAGATGGGGATGATTGTGAAAAAGTTCTGATAGATGTTAAGAGTTTATATAGATTAGATGAATTAAAAGCATCTGGTATGAGATATTGGAGATTATAAAAAGATACTTGAGTATGAAAAGTAATTAAGTTAAAGGAGATAAACGATGGGTGTATTTACAGGCAAGACACTTATGATTACTGGTGGAACTGGATCTTTTGGAAATGCGGTACTAAATCGTTTTTTGCAGACTGATATAGGAGAAATTCGTATTTTTTCTCGTGATGAGAAAAAACAGGACGATATGAGACATGAATATCAAGCGAAAATGCCAGAAGTAGCAGAAAAAATTCAATTTTACATAGGAGACGTACGTGATTTACAATCGTGTAAGACTGTTATGCATGGAGTGGATTACATATTTCATGCAGCAGCGTTGAAACAGGTTCCATCTTGTGAGTTTTTTCCAATGGAGGCTGTAAAAACTAATATTATTGGTACAGATAATGTGCTTACAGCAGCAATTGAGGAAGGTGTTGAAGCGGTTATTTGTCTTTCTACAGATAAGGCTGCATATCCGATTAATTCTATGGGAAAATCAAAGTCACTGGAAGAGTCTGTTGCGATTGCAAAAAGTCGTTATAGTGGGAAAACAAAGATTTGTTGTACTCGTTATGGAAATGTAATGTGTTCTCGGGGATCAGTAATTCCACTCTGGATTGATCAGATTAAAGCAGGAAATTCAATTACAGTTACAGAACCTTCAATGACTCGTTTTATAATGTCTTTGGAGGAAGCAATAGATTTGGTTCTTTTTGCTTTTGAATATGGAAATAATGGAGACCTTTTAATTATGAAGGCTCCAGCGTGTACAATTCAAACTCAGGCAGAAGCTGTGTGTGAATTATTTGGTGGCAAAAAAGAAGATATCAAAGTGATTGGTATTCGACATGGAGAAAAGATGTATGAAACTCTTCTTACCAATGAGGAATGTGCGAAAGCGGTTGATATGGGTAACTTCTACCGTGTACCGGCAGACAATCGTGGCTTAAATTATGATAAATATTTCAAAGAAGGTGATGAGGAAAGAAATACTCTCACCGAATTCAATTCCAATAATACAAAGAGACTGAATCTGGAAGAAACAAAAGCGAAAATCGCATCGTTGAGTTATATCCAAGAAGAACTGGAGAAGATGAATTCTAAATAATATGAATAACATGGATTTACCTGGAATATTGGAAGCGGTATAATGAAATAAAATTGAAAAAGCGCTCCGAGGAGTGCTTTTTTTATAACAAAATTGCGAAAATACGAGGGATTTTTTTATGGGAAAATACGAGAATATCAAATGGAAAGAAAACGGTAAATTAAAGCTTCTTATTATCGTAGGAACAAGACCTGAGATTATTCGTCTTGCGGCAGTCATTAACAAAACACGGCAGTATTTTGATGTAATTCTGGCTCATACAGGACAGAATTATGATTACAATCTGAATGGTGTGTTTTTCAAAGACTTGAAGCTGTCTGATCCGGAGGTTTATCTGAATGCAGTTGGTGAAGATTTAGGTGAGACATGTGGAAATATTATTTCACAGAGCTATAAATTAATGGCAGAGATCAGGCCAGATGCAGTTCTGGTTCTGGGAGATACCAATTCTTGTCTGTCTGTTATTGGTGCAAAGCGTCTGCACATCCCGATTTTCCACATGGAGGCTGGAAACCGTTGTAAGGATGAGTGTCTGCCAGAAGAGACAAACAGAAGAATTGTAGATATTATTTCGGATGTAAATATGGCATATTCTGAGCATGCACGCCGTTATCTGGCTGATTGTGGACTTCCGAAAGAGAGGACATATGTAACAGGTTCTCCGATGGCAGAGGTTCTTCACAATAATCTGGAAGAGATTGAATCTTCTGATATTCACAGCAGACTTGGTTTAGAGAAAGGAAAGTATATTCTTCTTTCCGCACACAGAGAAGAGAATATCGATACTGAGAAGAATTTCCTCAGCTTATTTAATGCTATTAATAAGATGGCAGAGAAATATGATATGCCAATTCTTTATTCCTGTCATCCTCGTTCCAGAAAGAGAATTGAGACAACTGGATTTAAACTGAATCCAAGGGTAATTCAGCATGAGCCTCTTGGATTTCACGATTATAACTGTTTGCAGATGAATGCTTTTGCAGTTGTATCAGATTCAGGAACACTTCCGGAAGAGAGCAGTTTCTTTACTTCTGTTGGACATCCATTCCCAGCAGTTTGCATTCGTACATCTACAGAGCGTCCAGAGGCTTTGGATAAAGCATGCTTCATTCTTTCAGGTATTGATGAAAAAGGTCTTCTTCAGGCTGTAGATACAGCAGTAGAGCTGAATAAGGATGGTGATTATGGAATTCCTGTTCCGGATTATGTAGAAAAGAATGTTAGTACAAAGGTTGTAAAGATTATTCAGAGTTATACTGGTGTTGTCAATAAGATGGTATGGAGAAAAGATGTATAAGAGAGGATCTGGCAGAGTATGAAAATATTAGTTACCGGAGCCAAGGGAATGGTTGGAACAGCCCTTGTCAATAATTTAAAAAATATTAGAGATAATAAGAATCGAACAAGGCCGGGAATTCAAGTAAATGAGATTTTTGAGTATGATCTGGATTCTACAGAGGAGAAACTGGATAAATATTGTCAGGAAGCTGATTTCGTATTTAATCTCGCAGGAGTAAACCGTCCTGAAAATCCAGAGGATTTTATGAAAGGGAATTTGGGTTTTGCATCTCAGCTTCTGGATACTTTAAAGAAATACGATAATAAAGCACCAATTATGCTTTCTTCTTCTATCCAGGCAACTTTGGTTGGTCGTTTTGGTAATTCAGAATATGGACGTTCTAAAAAGGCTGGAGAGGAATTGTTCTTTGATTATGGCAAGGAAAATAATGTAAAAGTAGCAGTATATCGTTTTCCAAACCTGATGGGACATTCCAGACCCCAATATAATTCTGCAGTTTCAACATTTTGCTGGGCAGTTGCCAATGATGAACCGTTTACAGTGAATGACCGCTCTACAGAATTGGAATTGCTTTATATTGATGATCTGGTAGAAGGTATGTTTGATCTGTTAGAGGGGAAAGAGCAGCATTGTGAATTTGATGGGGTTGAGACAATTGCGAATCCATATGGTCGTTACTGTTTTGTGCCAGTAACACATAAGATTACTCTTGGTGAGATTGTAGATCTGCTCCAGCAGTTTAAAGAGCAACCCTCTACGCTTATGATGCCAAAGATGCCGGAAGGTTCTTTTGCCAAGAAGCTGTTTAGCCTGTATCTGACTTATCTTCCAACTGAGAATTTTAAATTCGCTATGAAAATGAATGTAGATAACAGAGGTTCTTTTACTGAACTGGTACATACCCAGGATTGTGGACAGGTTTCTATTAATATCAATAAACCTGGAATTACCAAAGGACAGCACTGGCATAATTCCAAGTGGGAGCTCTTCATTGTCGTTGCGGGTCATGGTTTGATTCAGGAGAGAAATATTAACACTGGTGAGATGGTGGAATTTGAAGTATCCGGGGATAAGATCGAAGCAATCTACATGATTCCGGGGTGGACTCATAATATTATTAATCTTTCTCAGACAGAGAATCTTGTGACGGTAATGACTTGTAATGAGGTATTTAATCCGGAGAGGCCGGATACATTTGGAGAGATTGTATGAAACAGATGATGGGACAATTATTAAAAATTTTGATTCCAATTATTGGTCCTATTGTTTTTGAAATATCAAATATTGTAACAGGAAGTTGGATAACGAATGATGGTAGATTTAATCTCAGTACTGGCAAATTTATTACATTATTAATTGCGATAGCATATTTAACTGTTATAATATATTGGACTTTCAAAGATAGAAAAAAGCAACAAAATGAGGAGCAATTGGAGAAGAAAATTGAATGTTTAAGCTCTGAAAAGGGACAATTTATTAATATACTAAATGAAGTTGGGAATGTTATTAGTTATTCTTGTAAAGGTGTAAAAAAACAATCTGAGGTTTTAAGTAAAAACAATAATACAGAAATAAGAGAACTTAGCATTGTGAATTTTGCAACGACGGTTTGTACTGTTTGGTATAATCTTTTGGCTGAAAAATACGGAAAAGAACATATTACAGTAAATATTTATCATAAGTATAAGAAGACCGATGGAAAAGAGTATGAAACAATGATTGCTCATGAGGGTCATATTACTCAACCGAAATATTTTGGGCAGGAAAGATTATTAAAAACAAGAAGAAATCTCTATTATGCGGAAAAATTATTAATGCAGGACAATCCGGAAATAGTTTTGCTTCTTACTCCGGACAAAGTTGCAGAGGCTTTTAATAAAAGCGTTGTAAATTGCAAATACAAACAATATATAGCAATTCCGATTATTGATCGTGCTGGAAAGATGCGATTGATGGTCGAAATAAATGTTTTAGATGAAAGTATGTTTCTTGTAGATACTGGATCTATAAAGAAATTCTTAAATCTTCATTTTTCATGTTTGAAAGAATATTTATTGCTTATGATTAATATGGAAGATTATGCTCGCGTAGTGGATCAGAAGTTGACTGGAGGTACACCTTTATGAGTAAAGTAATACGGGTAACCATAAGATACTCACAAAAGACGTTGGAAGAGGAAAGAGAAAAATTTAAAAAAGAGTACGAAGAATTTTGCAATAATAGGGAGAAAGAAAACTCTTTAACAGAGTGGAGAGAACGAGAGGAATGGTCAACCAACAAAGATCAATGGATGTGAAATGCCAGAATAAAGTGCAACTCAAGTAGCTGCTAGGGTCAGACCGTGCGTCCAGCTAAGGGTATATAGTCCGGTGGGTGGAAGCCCCATCAAATAAGCTGCTAACCACAGCATTTGAAGCGAGTCTTGAGTCTGTCGC
>OCAV01000645.1_pt1 | contig 28206 bp, 28 predicted proteins | sample 1538331 | NCBI WGS metagenome assembly OCAV01 (sample SAMEA2580297, study PRJEB22360) | human gut metagenome | biome: human gut; feature: human-associated habitat; material: faeces | place: Denmark | collected 2008/2010
CTTTATTTTTGCCAATGATAATTATACTCTAAGTATTATAAAGAATTGGAGTTAGAAGTATGTACACAGTAAGTATATTGCAGGCAAAGACAGACAGTGAGATTCAAGACATTGCCACCTTGGCAGAAGACATCTGGCATCAGCATTTTACTCCAATTATCGGAGAAGCACAGGTTAATTACATGGTGAATAAGTTCCAGTCTCATCCGGCTATCAAATCACAGGTCGAGAACAACGGATATGAGTATTACCAGATCTACAGTTCCCACACATTAGCCGGATACGCTGGCATTCATCCAGAGGAGGACGCACTCTTCTTAAGCAAACTTTACATAAAAAAAGACTTCCGCGGACAGCATCTCGCTACGGAAGCAATGAATTTCCTGATTAATCTCTGTAAAGAACGGGGGCATAAAAAGATCTGGCTGACTTGTAATAAGTATAATGCGAATACACTGGCAATTTATAACCACTTGGGATTCGTAATTACAGATGCTCAAATGACTGATATAGGGAATGGGTTTGTGATGGATGATTATATCCTGACGTATGAAATCCAATAAAGGTATATTGGGAGCTTATACAAAGCTCCCATTCCAACAGTTTTGATGTCTATTTATTCATATTGCGAAAAATACTTATATAATTTCTGTAAATCCTTTTCCTCACTTGCCACAATCTCCAGATGAAGTTCCTCGCTTCTGGAGAAGATCTGCGACATAGACAGATATTGACACAGTTTAGACTTCAGGTTCAGTCTGTCTCCTTCCCCAGTTAAAAGTTCAACCCTCCCCTGGCAGCTATCCACTACTTTAAAAAACTCCGGCGCATTCGTAACCTTTTTTATCTTCATAAGTTCTCCTTTTACACTATATAAAAATCTGTTTCCCGCGAAATACCTTCTATCCTCTCAGCCAGGTTCTCATACAATGACCGCTTCAAAGTTTCAGCATCTCTCTTTTTCAAGGCATCAATATAACTCTGGTGTTCTGCAATCATTTTAGGCACACCAGTTTTATTCTTGATAACATCTCGACCATAGATCAGTTTAAAAAATGATAATGTATCCCACAATGATTCAATGACTGAACATACTCTATTCATATCGCTGATAGAATAAATCTTAAAATGGAATTTCCGATTCTGCAGATACAACTCCTTAGCATTCAATTCTGGCTGCTCAACAATCTGTATATATTCCCCATGTATAGCCTCCAGCTCTTGTACGTCTTCTTCTGTAATCTTCTCACATGCTCTGCCTGCTGCTAAAGGTTCCAGAAGCTGACGCATCTGATATATCTGCAAAAGGTCATCCTGCGTCAGGGATACTAATTTCATACCTACATAGGGTACTGATTCTGCTAATCCCATCTTCTCCAGCCTATTCAATGCCTCTCTAATCGGCATCCTGCTTACACCAAGCTGTCTTGCAAGTTCTTCGGTATTTAGCTTTTCTCCCATTTTTAATTTCCCGTCCATAATCCAATCCATCAATTTATTTAATACCTGCATCGGAAATGTATCCCTCTGCAGTATCATTGAATCTTCCTGGTTCATTGTCACTCTACTATTCATATCCGGTATAACTCTTCATCTTTCCTTTATTTACAGACCGAGCTTCTCTACCAGTTTATCCAGAATCGCTACCTGTGCAGTCTCCTCTACCAATTCCGCTGTGTGTTCTGCTGCAAGAGCATCTTTACCCATTGCAACCACACCGTGATCGGCCAATAGAAATGCTGATATATCCGATGTCTTCTTAAACATCTCTTCGACCATCGGAACATCTTCAGTTCGAACCATCGCCGCGTGTACATCCAGCGTTGGATACGCAGCCGGATTCTTAAGCTGTGCATGCCAGGTTACGAGCGGCAGATCCTTCTTAGAAGAAGACCACCCAATTGCATACGGTGAATGTACATGTACAACCGCATTGACATCCGGCCGAAGTTTGTAGATATATCCATGCAGCAACGCTTCTCTGGTTGGCTTTCCATCCCCTTCAATTAAGTTTCCTTCGAAATCAGTAATCAAAAATCCCTCGGGTGTACAGTCACCTAGCGAGCCGCCGCTCGCCTTCACAAGCATTGTCTCAGTCCCTGGAATTCTGGCGCTTACATTGCCGCCACTGCCAGTCTGTATTCCTCTATTATACGCTCTTTTGCTTGCAATAACAAGTTTTTCTGCTATTTCATATACTTCCTGAGTCATCGATATACCTCCTAATTCTCGTGCCCTAATAAGAAAAATCCTGTGACAATTTACCTCTTTGTTTCATTTCATCTATCATATAATGTGCTGCTTTAATCCCGAATTCTTTCGTATCCAGATTATGTGGAATTACAATAACTTCTACATTATCATTTACATTGTTAATAATTGTCTGAATCAGCACACTATCACTCTCTGGTGAATATAACTCCTGTCCTTCCTGTGTATTATGCCTCATTCCTTTTGTAGGAATTAATAGTTTAATCGGATAGGTTACTTTACTAAGTCTCTCCACCAGAATCTTACCGAGCGCTTCAGCCTCATCCGGAAGGATCTTGATATGCGCTGTATTGGCATTATGCAGCATATATTTCCTTTCATCCATACGTCCCGGAAGTTCATTCGTACTAAAATCAACAAAATCCAAACCTCCCAGACTAATAACCAAAGGTACCTTTTTTTCAACAGACTCTACCAGACGGATACTTGATCTTGGTCCATAAGAAAATCCACCGCCAAAATACTCCGATGTCAACTCATGAAGCGTCAAATCCAGAATCCCATCTACCAGTCCGCTTGCAGCCATATTTTCCATCGTCGCACCGCCAACTCCGGTTGCATGGAATCCAATCACTTCCAACCCTACCCTTTCTAATTCTTCTACAGCCTCAACAGCACCGTTATTTGTTACTCCCATCAAAGTAACAGCCACAACTGGTTTGTCTCCTTTTTTTAACACTTTCCCTGCACATTTTACCATGCCCACACAACAGGCACAGGCATTGGAAATGACCTGACGTGTTACAATATTCAGACCTGTAAAATCGCAGATTGCCGGCATAACCGTAATATCCTTATCCCCTACTACCAAATCAAACTTTCTGGTTCCACTGGCAACGGTTGTAGCTATGACCTTTGGAAAACCAATAGGAAGTCTCTGCATGGCGTTCGCTGCCATGACTGTGTTCTGTAAACCTCCTACGGAAATAATTCCATCGATTTTCCCTTCCAAATACAGTTTATCAACATAATCTGCAACCGCATCCTTCATGAAATCAATCTTTTCTCCCTTTGAGTTCGGCTCCATCTCTGACCATGAAGTTCCATATGCTTCTGCAATTTCTTCTCTGGAAATGTCATAATTATACGAGGGATCCGGTCCTGTCGCTGTATTAAGAACTAAAGTATTCAAATCTTCCTTTTTTATAAAATTACTAATAAACTCTGCTTCTTTATATTTTGTATCGCAACTTTCAATAATCGCTATTGTTTTCATACTTTTTCACCATTTCTTCTATATACACATTGTGAAGACTATCCGATTGACAGTCTTCACAACAGAACATTACGCAACAAATAATTAACTAAAATATTTTGTTTGTGCCTTTGCTGCTGCTTTTTTAGCATCTTTATCGATGATTGCAGTTTTGAATTCATCAAATACAAAGTCACTGTCTTTTGTCCCGATTACCGGAATCTTATTATCATGAGAATCCTCATATTTTTCTACTGCGGCAGATAAAATAACATCATGGGCCAGCAGCAGATGTTTGTGAGGATCAACTCCCGCTTCTTTACAGCGGCGCACATGATCACGAACCGTCTCCCATGCAGCAACAATATCTACAAAGCGTCCCGGCGGGCAGATATCATAGTGCAATTCATCCTGCATAGCCTGTGGCGCATCAATATTACCCATTACAAATACTGAATCCCCTACACAGAAGTAAGGACCATCTTCTGTCTGAACAGCAATGCTCATATGTCCCGGACAATGGCCGAATGATTCATAGACACTGACACCCGGAATAATCTCCACTTCACCTCTTACCGTCTCAAAACGTTCCTTCACCCCCGGTGCATCATAAGGTGCGACAAATTCATCACCCACTGTAACATCCCCGTCTTTCGCAATAATCGGTCGGCAATAAGACTTATAGTGCAGCGGAACCGGATTATGTGCATAATTCCATTCTGCTTCATTGCAGATGAAACGTGCATTCGTAAACTTTTCAATATAGAAAACGTGATCCCAATGAAGATGTGTAAACAATACAATGTCTACATCTTCCGGTTTGTAACCCACTTGAGCCAGACGAGATTCGATATCATCAATTCCTGGTCTCTGCATGGACGGTCCATGATGATATTTATCTGCATGTTCATTCCAGGACATACCCGTATCAACCAGGACAAGTTTCTCGCCTCCCTCAATTAAAAATGTGAAATCCGGCAACTGATCAGATTCATTCGAGATCCCCATCTTTTCTACATATTTTTTACAGGAAAAATGATACCAATACTCCAGTGGTTTTGTTGGAATGTAACCAGAATTAAGTGGTCTGATTGTTAGTGACATAATAATAATCCTCTCTTTCATTAAAATTGTTATATTATATTTTTATAACCTTAATCAAAGGGCTTTACTGCGCTTGGGTTTGTGCCATCGTTTCCCGTTCAGCAATCGCTTCCTCTGAGTAAATACCCAGTTTCTTTTTTCTCATACGCTTATCACACATAGAAGTTATGATCGGTGCTGTAAACGCTGTTACAATCGCTGCCACGGCGACCTGCGCCGTTGCCGTGCCTGCATATGGCTCCCAAGTTGGATCCACCTCTGCCACAGATGCCGGTACACTTGTCGCATTCGCTGCTGTCGTTCCAATTGCTGCTCCCATTGCATTCCGCTTATTCTTAGGAAGAAGAAGCTGGTATACAAAATAGAACAGAAATGCTGTCAATGCTGATATCATTGCCAGAATCAATCCTGCCATGCCGCCCTGTACCAGACTCATCAGGCTCATTCCCGCTCCAATTGGAATCATCATAAAGAATGTGATAATCGGCATCGCATCTGCAGCTACCTTTCGGAAAGTATCATCCAGATTGCCCCAGATAATACCAATGATCAAAGGAATCAAAGTTGCAATAAATGCATAAATCGGAATGGATGCCATACCCGCTGTTCCCATTGCAATCATAGTAAAGAACGGACCGTCATTTAATGACAGAATCGAAATTGCTCCCGCATCCGTCTCATCACCATACTGCTGTGCAAGTCCCAAATATAATCCTCCTGCGGAGTTAGTGAGTGCTGCAATGATTGCCATCGGAGTAATCCCCGCAAATCCTGCCACACCGCACAATTTGGTAACCAGCAGGCCAAACGCAACACCAAAGATGAACTTCATCAATGTTAAAACGAATCCCTTATACAGTGGCATTCCTATCTTCTTAACATCAATAGAAGCTCCGTTCAGCAGCAAAAACATGCCCAGCAGACAGGCCGTTCCTGACTTAAACATTCCTGTCGTAAATCCACCGATCTCTAATACATCCGGTATAAACGTGTTTGCAAGCACACCCACCAGCATAGGAACGATAATTAATCCGCCAGGAATTCTCTGCATCAGTTTAAAAAAACTTTTCTTTTCCTTCATTTTATTTCCTCCTTTAAATTTTTCTCCATATCCTTGCTTCAATCCATATTTTAGTATTACTGGCTGCAAATATTTTTTGCTGTCTCATTATTGATTTTCGTACACGTATTTTGCGTTTCTGATAAGTTTCTCAAAAGCCTGTGCCTGCCACGCAGATCTCCCGACAAAAAGGCCGTCAACCGATGGCTGTATAATGAGTTGATTTGCATTCTGGGGATTGACACTTCCCCCATATAAAACAGGAATGCTCTCGCCGGTCTCTCCAAATATCTCTCTTAGAGTCTCCTTAATCACTTCATGCATTTTTTCTGCATATTGCGCAGTAGCCGGGGTTCCATTCACCCCAATTGACCACACCGGCTCATAGGCTACCCATATATTCAAAGCATCGGACGCATCAACACCATAAAATCCTATCTTAAGCTGGCTTCTAAGTACCTCAGAACTAATACCATATTTCTTTTCTTCTGCAGTCTCGCCAATGCAGAGCAGAGTCTTAAAGCCATGTTTTAACGCTAATCTGACTTTCCTGTTCTCTTCTACATCTGTTTCGCCAAAAACATGTCTTCTCTCCGAATGACCGATCATTACCAGATTAATGCCCATCTCTTCTATCATACAAGGAGAGATTTCACCCGTAAATTGACCTTCATCCTCCCAGTACATATTCTGGGCCCCAATCCTTACATAATTGCGGTCACCGCATTTTACCGCTGCATCTAGAGATGTATATGACGGAATAATAAAAAGTTCTATTTTATCACGACTAATATCCTTGGTCCGTTCTACTAATTCCCGCAAATATGCCGAAGTGTCTTCCATACCCTTATACATTTTTAGATTACTGCCAAAATATAACTTCTTCACTTTCTTTCCTCCACTTACTTTTGTCCATTACCATTTTCACGACTATTATCATAAGCAACGAACGCATCTACCTTCGGCTGGGATGCACACCCCGAAACAAATTCATTCGTCAGAAAGGCATCCACCATTCCTTCTCTCACCTTGCTCCCCGTAGTAAAGGCCCCCATGCATGCTATATTCGCATTATTGCTGAGCCTTGCTCTTGTAGCAGAATATATATCTGAAATCAGTGCCGCATAAGCTCCTTTTACTTTATTTGCTGCCAGAGATACACCAATACCCGTACCACAGATTAAGATTCCTCTGTCATATTCCTTTGCAGCAACACTTTCCGCAACTTTTATAGCCGTATGTGCATATATGGGATCTTCACTGCCAAAATCAGTGACCTCTCCATATCCCTTCTTCTCAATATACTTAATTAACTCTTCTTTTACCGTCTGTGCATTCGGATCACAGCCAATTGCTATTTTCATCTCTATACTCCTTTCTTTTTGGATATCGGATATTGGATACAATTTATGTTTCAATAATAGCACTCACATTTTCCATTGTCAATAGCAATCCTTATTTCTATCATGTAATTCTTAAACGAAAAAAAGAAGTGCGCTTCGCAGATAAGCATTTATCTGCGAAGCGCACTCCCTTTCTATATAACACACAACTTCCTACTCTTTCCCATCAAAGCAATAAGTACAAACCTTACAAGGCTCAATCCCAATAGATGTTAACAGATCATCCAGTCTATGATACCGCAGCGTCGTAAAGTTCTGCTGCTTCCTGATATCCTCGATCATCTGCGCGTACCTGCAGGTACATGGATTCGAATATTCCTCCAGCACCTCTTTCGATACATCATCGCCTTCCCGTTTCTTAATCATCTGCCTTGCGATCAGTTCCATCTCCGATTTGGAACGTGAGAAGTTCAGATACTTACATCCATACATAATCGGAGGACATGCCGGACGGACATGTACTTCTTTGGCTCCGCTCTGATATAAGAATTCTGTCGTCTCACGAAGTTGGGTTCCACGCACGATAGAATCGTCGATCAGAAGCAGTTTCTTATTCTCAATCAAAGCATGTACCGGAATCAACTTCATACGTGCAATCAGGTTACGCTGGCTCTGATTAGTCGGCATGAAAGAACGCGGCCATGTTGGTGTATACTTAATAAATGGTCTGGCATACGGAATACCCGATTCATTCGCATATCCGATTGCATGGGCTATACCAGAATCCGGAACACCGGCAACAATATCCGGACGAACAGAATTCCCATCTCTCTTCGCCAGCATACTACCACATTTATAACGCATCTCTTCTACATTGACACCTTCATAAGAAGAAGTCGGATATCCGTAATACACCCACAAAAAAGAGCAGATCTTCATCTCCTCCTGCGGTTTGCAAAGCACCTCAACACCTTCCGGAGTAACATATACGACCTCTGCAGGACCTAACACTTTATAGTCCGTATATCCAAGGTTAATATATGCATGACTTTCAAAAGATACACAATAAGCATCTGTCTTATGCCCAACTACAAGAGGTGTTCTTCCATAACGGTCTCTGGCTGCGTAGATTCCCTCTTTGGTCATCACAAGCATGGTCATGGAGCCATCTACCAGTTCCTGCACATATTTGATTCCTTCCAAGATAGAATCTTTTTCACAGATCAGTGCCGCAACCAGTTCTGTTACATTAATCTGACCATTCGTCATCTCCTGGAAATGAGAACGTGCATTATTATACAGCCGGTTCAATAATTCTTCATAATTATTCACCTTTCCAACCGTTGTAACTGCAAAACTTCCCAGATGAGACTGAATCAGCAGCGGCTGCGGCTCAAAATCTGAGATACATCCAATTCCAAGGTGTCCCTTCATCTCACTGACATCGCGGTCGAACTTCGTACGGAACGGCGAGTTCTCAATGTTGTGGATTGCACGGTTGAATCCAGCCTTGCCATATGTTGCCATACCTCCTCGTCTGGTTCCAAGATGCGAGTGATAATCTACTCCATAAAAAAGTTCTAATACGCAATCATTCTTTGACGCTACGCCAAAAAAACCTCCCATATGACTTCTCCTTTTCTATTCATCGTATTTTATATTCCTTGATATTACTCATGCATTGTAACACATGGCAACCGCTTCTGTCTAATGCTACCTTAACATCTCTCTTAACTTCTGGCTTGCCAGCCCCGGGTCCGCTTTGCCTTTCATGGCCTTCATCGTCTGTCCCACGAGGGCTCCAAGGGCTTTTTCTTTCCCGTTTTTAAAATCAGCGACAGCCTTCGGGTTCTCGGCAATCACGTGCGTCAGCACTTCCATAAGCGCGCCTTCATCATTCACCGTCTTAAGCCCGTGCTTCTCTACGTAGTCTTTTGGATCTACATCCTCTTCAAATATCTTTTCAAACACTTCTTTTGCCACAGAACTGTTGATGGTTCCCGCGTCGGCAAGTTCGATCAGCCCTGCAAGATTCTCCGGCGAGAATCGGATATCTTCCGGCTGCATGTCATGCTCCTTCAGAAGGCGGAGGGTCTCAACCATCAGCCAGTTGGACACTTTCTTTGGCTTTTTGCAGATAGCCGTGGCCGCTTCGAAAATATCCGCCATATGCTTGGAGTTTGTGATAATCTCCGCGTCATACTGGGGAATATCGAACTCCTTCCTATATCTTTCTAGTTTCTCTGCCCGCAGTTCGGGCTGTCTTAATCTTACCTCTTCAATCCATTCATCGCTGATGATCACGGGAACCAGGTCGGGTTCCGGAAAATAGCGGTAATCCTTGGCGTCCTCTTTAGAACGCATGGCATAGGAAGCCTCTTTGTTGTCATCCCACCTGCGTGTTTCCTGGACTACTTCTTTCCCTTCTTCCAGAAGTTCTATCTGGCGCCGGCGTTCGCCTTCGATCGCCCTGGCTATGGCCTTAAAGGAGTTCAGATTCTTCATCTCCGTTCGGGTGCCGAATTCCTCTTTGCCGACTTCCCGGACAGACAGGTTGACATCCGCTCTCATGGAGCCTTCCTGCAGTTTGCAGTCGGATGCCCCCAGATACTGGATGATGGTGCGCAGTTTCTCCAGGTAAGCGATCACCTCTTCCGCCGACCGCATATCCGGCTCGGATACGATCTCCACCAGCGGGACGCCGCTTCGGTTATAATCCACCAGCGAGGTGTCATCCCATTCGTCGTGGATCAGTTTTCCTGCGTCTTCTTCCATGTGCATCTCATGGATGCGAACTTTTTTCTTAATATCCCCTGCTTCGATCTCCACATATCCGTTTCTTGCAATCGGCAGATACAGCTGGGATATCTGGTAATTCTGCGGATTGTCCGGATAGAAATAATTCTTGCGGTCAAATTTGCATTCCCTGGCTATCTCGCAGTTGGTGGCAAGGCCGATAGCCATAGCATACTACCACCTGCCTGTTCAGTACCGGAAGAGACCCCGGCATGCCGGTACACACAGGGCAGGTGTGCGTATTGGGCGCGCCTCCGAACTGCGTGCTGCAAGAGCAGAAAATCTTGGTCTTAGTTGCTAATTCCACATGGACTTCCAGTCCGATCACCGTTTCATACTGTCTGGTCATGATTATCGGCCTCCTTTCTTGCTTTCATCCTCCCGGGCAGTTTCCTGCCCTGCCATGTCCTTTACAAAGCCTGGCCTTTCATAAGGCCTCGTCTGTTCGTATGCGTATGCCGCCCGGAGGATCTTATGCTCCTCAAAGCAGTTGCCGAGCAGCTGCATTCCCACGGGCAGGCCTTTGGAATCCTGCCCCACCGGTACGCTGATTCCCGGAAGGCCGGCCAGGTTAGCGGAAACAGTATAGACATCCGCCAGATACATTTTCATCGGATCGCTCAGGCTCTTTCCTAATTCCGGCGCTGTTGTAGGCGCAGCTGGCGCCACAATCACGTCGTATTTCTCAAAAGCCTTGTCAAACGCATTCTTGATAAGAGCCTTTGTCTTCAATGCCTTCAGGTAATAAGCGTCATAATAGCCGGAACTAAGCGCAAAGGAACCCAGCATGATCCTTCGTTTTACCTCGGAGCCGAATCCCTCAGAGCGGGTTTTTTTGTACATATTATGAAGCCCTTTGTATTCCTCCGTGCGGTATCCATATTTCACTCCGTCAAAGCGGGACAGGTTGGAACTTGCCTCCGCTGAAGCGATCACGTAATAGGCAGGGACCGCATACTGCACAAGGCTGAGATCGAATGCTTCCACAATCGCGCCCTTTTCCTCCAATACTTTTACCGCGCGAAGAATCTGTTCTTTTACTTCCTTGTCCAGCCCCTCTCCGAAATAATCCTGCGGGATGCCGATTCTCATCCCCTTCACATCATCCACCAGGGCGCCGGTAAAGTCATAGCCCTTAATCCCTTCTTCCTTTCCCGGGTAGGTATAAGCGTCCCGGTCAATCGAGGTACTGTCCTTCGGATCATGGGAGGCGATCGCTTCCAGAATCGCCGCGCAGTCCGTCACATCCTTCGCGATCGGCCCTACCTGGTCCAGGGATGATCCGTAGGCCACCAGGCCGTAACGGGATACCGTGCCATACGTAGGCTTGATTCCCACAACGCCGCAGTAGGAACTGGGCTGGCGGATGCTCCCGCCGGTATCAGTACCAAGCGCAAACGCACATTCTTCCGCTGCTACCGCTGTGCAGGAACCGCCAGAGGAGCCGCCCGGCACATGCTTTAGATTCCATGGATTCCTGGTTTCTCCAAAATAAGAGGTCTCTGTCGTGCTGCCCATGGCAAATTCATCCATATTGGTCTTGCCGATGATCACTGCCCCCGCCTTTTCCAGATTCCTTACTGCCTCTGCTGTAAATGTGGGCTTAAAGTTTTCCAGAATCTTAGAACTGCAGGTGGTAAGCATATTCTTGGTACAAAGATTATCCTTGATTGCCACCGGCACTCCCGCCAGAGGGCCTGTAAGGCTGCCTTCCTCCAACTGCTTCTGGATCTTTTCCGCACGTTTCAGCGCGCCTTCCCTGTCAACCGTCACAAAACTATGAATCTTTTCCTCTGCCTTTTCTATCTGGCTCAGAGATGCTTTTACGGCCTCTGCTACCGATATTTCTTTTGATCTGATCTTTTTTCCTATTTCTACTGCTGTCATGCTCATAATATCCATTGTATCCGCACCCTCCTAACCGATTGTCTTTGGTACTTTGAAACTGTTGTTCTTCTGAAGCGGCGCATTGGCCAGCGTATCTTTGCTTCCGTCCTCGTTCGTCACCACATCTTCGCGGAATACGTTTTTAATAGGAAATACATGGGACATCGGTTCTATCCCTTCCGTGTCCAGTTCATTTAACGTATCTATATAATCCAGCATTTTCTCCATATCGGCCTTCGCGTCTTGCTTCTCCTGGCCTGTTAATTCGAGTTTTGCCAGAATTCCTACATATTCGATGGTCTCGTCTGATATTTTATGTGCCATAACTGCCTCCTTCTATCATTGATAAAAACTGAAACATACATTTTTTCTCCTATACCTCTGAATCCTCCCCTATGGCTCCAGCCTGCTCAAGTCTCTTGGGAAGAGCGTAGTCTCTCTTACATTGTCCTCCCCAATCAGTTTCATGGTCAGACGCTCCAGGCCAATGCCGATTCCTCCATGCGGCGGCATACCATGCTTGAAGGTATCCAGGTACTGCTCCATCCCTTCCTGGGACATGCCCCTTGCCTTGATCTTCTCAACCAGCATCTCATAATCGTGAATGCGCTGCCCTCCTGTCGTAATCTCCATTCCTCTGAACAGCAGATCAAAACTTAGCGTATATCTGGGATCCTTTGGATCATCCATCGCATAGAAGGGGCGCTTCTTGGACGGGTAATGTGTCACGAACACAAAGTCGCTGCCCCATTCTTCCTTGGCATACTGGCTGATCAACTGCTCTTCTTCCGGTTCCAGATCAAAAGGATTCCTCATCTTATGACCGTACTTCTCAGACACCTTTTCTTTGATATCGCTGAATTCTACCGCTGGAATCTTCTCCACCTCTGGAAGCGTAATACCAAGAATCTTGAGTTCATGCGCATAATCTTTTTTCAGCAGTTGCATAGCATATTGCAGATACCCGGTCTCCATAGCCATAATATCCTCGAATCCGTCGATATATCCCATCTCAAAGTCCAGGCTGGTATATTCATTCAGGTGGCGCTTGGTGTTGTGCTTCTCTGCCCGGAATACCGGCGCCGTCTCAAATACTCTGTCGAATACGCCTACCATCATCTGCTTATAGAACTGGGGGCTCTGGGCAAGAACCGCAGGCCTGTGGAAATATTCCAGTTTGAAGATGTTCGCGCCGCCTTCCGCGCCTTTCGCTCCAATCTTTGGCGTATGAATCTCTGTAAATCCCTGGCTGTAAAGGAAGTCCCGGAAAGCACGCGTCAATCCTTCCTGGATTCTGAATTTGGCACGCTCTCTTATGTTTCTAAGAGAAATGGAACGGTAATTTAACTTTGCTTCCAGAGACGTGTTCAGTTTCCACTTGGAAATGGCCAGCGGCATCATCTCATCCTGGGGCTGGCTTAAGATCTTCAAATTCTCCATCCGTATCTCTATGCCGCCCGGAGCCTTTTCATTTTCTTCAAGCACGCCCTCTACCTCTATTGTGGCAGCCTCCTTGATATCTTTCAAGTCAAACTTTGCGGTTCCTTCTTCGTATACTCCCTGAAGAAGCCCCTCCCGTTTTCTCAGGATGACGAATGCCACTGTCCCCATATTCCGGATGGCATGCACTGCGCCGTTTACTTTGACTTTCTGGCCTGGCTGCGCCTGCTTCCGTAATTCGCTGATTTCTAAAGTGTCCTTGTGTCTTACTCCTGTTAAATATTCCATTTTGTCCTCCTTTTCTTTTCCGGGACGAATTGCAATGTTGGTTTTGGAACGCAGTCCTCATTGCCAACGCGAAAAAAGTCCCGGGAGGGATACTGTTTGTATCTCTCCCGGGACGGATATCTTCTTTGCTATCCGCGGTACCACCCGCTTTGAGCCTTGTGACTTTTTATGTGACTTGGCTCCTCTCTTGCACGTAACGTGTGCCTACGTACCGGCCTACTTAGGTTCAGACGGTCTGCTCCAGAGTGTTCCCTATTGTTCTTATTCCTCAAGCGGCGCTCTCAGTCGGTGACGCCCCATTCCTGTCAAGTTCCAAAGAACAGAGTCTCTTTCATTGCTTTTGTTAATTAAAATTTGTTTTATATGTTAGCACACTGATTTCTCGATTGCAAGGAGAATGTATTATCGAATTGTATTTTTCCATAAACAATCCTCCTAGAACATGTCGCTGCACAGCCGTTCCATCCTGTCATGCACTACGCTGATGTCTCGTTCGTCCGTCATGGTTACGATCACGTCTCCTACCTGCAGTTTGGTCCTGCCTTTGGGAATGATTTCATCTGCTCCCCTCTGGATTGCCACAAGCAGGCAGTTGTTGGGCCATTCAATCTCGCTGATCATCGTGTCTTCCAGCCTGGAACCCTGGCGCACCACGAAGTTTGTCAGTACCTTCTGTCCATGGTCTTTGGATACTTTCTGCCCTTGCCGCTCAAGCAGGCGTTCCAGCAGGCTTTCATAGATTGGCTTGGACTTTAAAAGCGTAGCCACAATATAGGCCACGATGGATACAATGGACAGGGACAGCATCTGACTCAGGGAGCCGGTCATCTCAAAGATCAGGATGATCCCGGTAAGGGGCGCGCGCACGATCGCCGCAAAGTATCCGGCCATGGCAAGCAGTACGAAGTTATTAATATACATTGCATCCAGCCCGAAGAACTGCACCCCTACGGTGGCGAAGGTTCCTCCGATGAATCCTCCCAGCACCAGCAGCGGAAAGAAGATGCCTCCCGGAGCGCCTGAGCCGAAACTGACGGCCGAGAAGATGAATCTGCCGATCAGGATAAACAGGACCGTCCCCAGCATCACATCCGTATTGGTAAGATATTCAATCAAGGCATGTCCGCTTCCCAGCAGTTCCGGCGCCGTAAATCCGAGAATTCCGGCGCATACAAACGGAATGATGAGCTTTGTCGAAGTATTTAAAAATTTGGCATTGTTATAGAGGGACTGGACTTTCAGCGTAAACCAGTTATAGAATGCTCCCGTAGCGCCAAGAACGATTCCAAGCGCCACAATCATCCAGTAATACTCCTGGGGCAGGGCCTTTATAATGTCAAACTGGAATACAGAATCTACGCCCAAAACGGTAGAAGACAGGAAATCTGCCGTCAGCGAGGCTGTCATGACCGATAGAAGCACTGACACGGAAAAGTTTTTGTGCACCTCTTCCAGCGAAAACATGACCCCGGCAAGCGGTGCATGGAACGCAGCCGAAAGGCCGGCACTAGCCCCGCAGGTCAGCAAGAATCTTTCTTCTGTCTTCCCTCTGTCCATTCCCCGGGAGATTCCTTTTCCTACCATAGCGCCCAGTTGAATGGACGGGCCTTCCCTTCCCAGCGCAAGTCCTCCCAGCAGGCATAAGAAACCTCCTACAAACTTGGCGGGAAGGACCTTCCACCATTTCTGCTCCAGCTTGCCTACCATCTCGCCCTCCAATTGAGGGATGCCACTCCCGGATATCATCGGCTCATAGTTCATCAGTTTCCCGACAAGCCAGGCCATCGCGATAAGTACCAGGAACCATGCGGCGATTCTTACCGGGCTTTGCCTGGCATATTCCAGAATCATATTCAGCCATTTGCCGGCGTATTCCAGGCACATCCGGTACAGAAGCACCACCAGCCCTCCGATGCCGCCTACCAGTATTCCTTCTCCGATTAATATGATCTGAAAGCGCTCCGCGCGCTTGATGGTGCTGGTTGTATCTTTCCTCAATGTTCTCCCTCCCGTATATTCTCTATCCTTTATTATACAGGAAGGAATTTTATTATCCAGTATTTTTTTATTCTTTTGCGTCCTCCCGGCTCACAGTAATCATGTTGGCTACCACATCCTGGCTTACTTTGTAGGCCATCTTGGAATCTTTCACCATTACATATCTGCTGGTGCCATCTTCACTCATTTTGCCGATGTAGACGGTAAATGTTTCCTTTTCCCCTGACTGGGCATCTTTATAGGTCGCCTCCGCCGTGACGCGTCTTGCCTCGTCCAGCCCATAGGCGCTTAATTCCTCGTCCGTCACATGATAATCCGCGCATTCGGTCAGGGTCAATGCCCCGAATCCTCCAGCCAGTTCTGCCAGTTCATCTTCTTCTTTGTAGGTCGTCGTTTCCCCATTTTCCGTAATCTTTACTTTCTTCAGACTGCCGCTGCTGATAGCCGGCACCACGTCCAGCTGGGCCAGGCCTGACAGATCAAACTGGAGGGAGGATACCAGGCTGCTGGAAATGGTATATACTTTCTGCGTCCTCTCTGCCATAGCATAGTAATCCTCTCCCGCCGCGTCCCCCACATACAAGGTTTCCTTATCGCCGTCTTCTGTCGTCAGGCCAATCGTATAAGAAGGCTTCGTAAGGCCATAGTCCTCCAGATCATCCGGCTCTTTTAACTCCCGGACTGCCGCAAGGCCCGCGGCCGCCTCCCCGATACTTTCTACGGTGCTCTGGTTCAGCCGAATTTCTTTATCATCTTCCAGTTTCCAGATTCCCTCTTCCTTGATAAAACTCATAGTCTCCTGGCCATTCGAATAAGAAAATGAGGACAGATTCTTAAGATCTGTAACCGTGATCTTTTCTGCTGCCGCTCCTGCTTCTTTTTCGGCGGTCTTCTTGCCCCAGGCCTTAAGGCCGCCATATATAGCGGCCAGGACTGCCAGGATTAGGATTAATATTACCATCGTCTTTTTCTGCCTCATAACGCCCCACCTTTTCCCTATGCTTTTCTTCTCTTCCACCATTTTACCAGTCCATAGACCAGTATGATAAACGGGACGCCGAATATCAATAGAAGGCTGATGAGGCCGGCATGCTGCATGGTATTATAAGTCACCTTCAGGCTCTTTGGCTCAATTGCCACATTCTGCACGTCGTCAAAGTTGGCTGACACCGCGTTCATAAAGAGATTCAGATTCTCCAGCGTTGTAAATGCGTCCGTAATCTGCGCATCAATCAAACTTTCCGCAGATATGACGGTCAGCCTTGCCGCTGCCGGAAGCGCTTTTATCTTCGGCGCTTTCCTCTTTATCCGTATCGCTGCCCTCATCAGACGAAAGACTTTCCGTGGCAACCGCCCCCAGCGTATAGGTTCCTTCCTTCTGCTCCTCCTGGGTCACCGCATATGCGTTGGCGGAAGTACTCATAAACGGCGTTACGGAAATGGTGTCTCTTGCCGGGGCCGTCAGATTCATCCCGTGGGCATTGGAAAGCAGCACCATGTCCGTATCCAGTCCTTCCGCCATGTCTCCGGATGCGCTGATTTCCGGGAAGATATAGTAATAGTTCCCCTGGTAGCACCTCTGCATATCCGCAATGTATCCATCCGTCTGCTCCATGCCATACTCCGCAAGGAATTTCTTCAGATTCGGCGTATCCTCTTTTGCATCTCCCAGAATCAGAAATACCTTTCCACCTTTGGACATGTAGTCTGCAAGCATGGTGCTTTCTTCTTCTGTAATATCTTTGACCGGCCCGTAGAGGAACAGAAGGTCACAGTCATCCGGCACCTTTCCGGCCATCAGAAGATTCACTTCTTCCTCCGACATATTATTCTTATCCAGAAGTTCTGATACAGAGGAGGAAAATGTGCCCTCCCCGTGTCCTGTGGTATAATACACCTTTTTCTGGGTATCGCTGGTCACATAATGAATGGCGCTGGTAAGCTGCCCTTCCCCGTCAAACTCAGATTCCGTCGCGTTTCCAGTCGTATAGTATGAGTATTCATCCGCCACGATGATCTTATCAAAGGCCACCGTCGTGGTCTTTCCGGTATCTTTGCAGGAGATCAGTACCGTATTGGCTTCTACATTATTGTCCTTGAGTGCAGAAGGGTGGAGTACCGGATCGACCCATTCCACCTTGATCTGATCTGAAAGAGCGGCATACTTCTTAAGAAATGTCCGAATTCTTTCATCCGCGGAATCTTTTTCTGCAAATACTTTGAAAGTGACTTTATGATCCAATTCTTCCAATATCTTTTTGCTCGTCTTGGATATCTCATAAATCTTGTTGTCGCTGATGTCTATCTTGCGGATATTCTCCGGCAGCTGAGCGGCGATCAGATTGACAGCCACCACAATGCCCACGACCAGCGCGATCAGCCCTACGCTGTAACTGCCGTTCCTTGAAGTCCGATTCTGAAATGTCTTTTTTATCTTTTCTAACATAAGTTCCTCCTAACTCCAACGTCTTTTCTGTATCATCTGCATAGTCAAAAAGATGAATATGCCAATCAGCGACAGGTACAGGATAATGCCGCTGATGTCCAGCAGACGGTCGGACGCAATACTGGTAAAGGCTTTTGTCAGATCCAGTCTTCCCAGAATCTGTGACAGGGCATTCTCCCACAGGCTTGATTTGACGATATAGGAAATCACGCTCCCTGCGATGACCATAGCCTCCAGTGCGCCGCTGATCATCCAGTTCTTCGTCATCTGCCAGATTCCTGCCACCACAAGGGTCAGGATCAGGATGGCTCCGATTACATTTGCCAGCGCCGAGGAAGGAAGAAAATCCAGGATTCCATTCCATAAGTACAGAAGAACCAAGATTCCGAAGGTTCCGATAGCCGCGATAATCTGGCTCTCCGTCAAAGACGAGATAAACATGCCGATAGAGATGTAGACGCATCCCAGCAGAAAGAACATCAGAATGGACAGATAGTCGACCAGAATATACGCAGTGCCCTGGGCCTTAATAATCCATGGGAATATCAGATATATTACGCACGGGATTGCCAGGATGGAGGCCATCGCCAGGTATTTGCCCATCACGATCTTAAACAGGCTGACCGGCGACGTCAAAAGCAGCTGGTCTGTCTTGCTCTTTTTGTCTTCCGCGAAACTTCTCATCGTAAGAATGGGAATCGCTATCATGAACACAAAAAGGATTCCTGATAAGACATAAGAAAAATAAGGATACCCATAGTTCAGGTTATAAGCCATAAAGTAAATTCCTGTAAATGCCACCAGAAACGCAATAAATACATAGCCGATCATTGAATGAAAATAAGAACCTAGTTCTCTTTTATATATCGCTCTCATCCGTCTCTTCCTCCTTTCTGTCCTCTATATTTTCCCGGAAGTCCTGGCTTTCCGCAGAATCGCTGCCTTGCGTCAGTTCAAGGAAGATGTCTTCCAGCGTGGACTTGTTCAGTTTCAAAGTCAGAAGCGGAATCCCTTCCTTCGCGAACGCAAAGAATAATTGCTCCCGGATGTCTGACTGCCCTTCTGACTCTATCCGTACGGTAACGCTCTCCTTCGTCTCTTCCCAGTACTCGGCCTTGCTGATTAGGGGAATGCCCTTTAGAATAGCCTTTGCCTTCTCCATGGATGTCTTAGCCTCCAGTTCCACATGGCCTGTGCCGCTCATAAGATTCTCCAGATTCTCCGGCGTGTCGCTGGCAACAAGCTTTCCTTTGGCAATAATCATGACATAGTCACAGACTTCCCGGACTTCCGCCAGAATATGGGAACTCAGGATGACCGTATGATTCTTGGCCAGCGTACGGATCAGTTCCCGGATTTCTATGATCTGCTTAGGATCCAGCCCTACGGTAGGCTCATCCAGAATGATAATCTCCGGAAATCCCAGGAGCGCCTGGGCAAGGCCTACCCTCTGCTTGTATCCTTTGGACAGATTATGGAGCAGGCGGTCCTGCACCTCCTCAAGCCTTGTTAGCTTCACAACCTTCTCTATCTGTTTTTTCACTTCATCTTTGGGAATTTTCTTTAATTCAGCCGCAAAGTTCAGATACTCCCATACGGTCATTTCCATATAGAGAGGCGGCTGTTCCGGCAGATAGCCGATGCACTTTTTTGCCTCCTGGGGTTCTCTTAGAATATCATGTCCATTTATCAGGATCTCGCCTGATGTGGCTCCCAGATATCCGGTCATAATGTTCATCGTCGTGGACTTGCCCGCGCCGTTTGGCCCCAGGAATCCATAGACCTGGCCTTTTTCCACGGTGAAGCTTAAGTTGTCCACGGCCAGGTGCTTTCCATAACGTTTGGTTAGATTCTTTACTTCAATCAATGCGCTTCCTCCTGTCAATCATAATAGTTCTTAACAGTATAAGGACAGTTTTTGAAAAGTATGTGGTAAATGTGTGTTTATTCTGTGAACTCGGCTTTTTATCATTGACCTAAGAGGCCAGGACTCTGACTGCACGCAATGTCACTCCCATACAATCTTGAATGCGCACTCTTCCAGATGAAAGAACAGCCGGAAGCTGCATCGCATCCCTTGCGTCACTCCGTGGCAGACGTACTCCACCATGGGAATTCCGCAGTAATTCTGCTTCTGGGAATACAGCACTTCTATGTCTGATATTCCCCGGATCATCCCTTCCTCGTCCTGGTATTTGATATACTTTGGAAGCGTGTTCCCCTGACTGGTAAACCAGCAGCCGCAGGCGACTGCCTCCTGCCTTCCCTTAATCTTCCCTCCATCTGCCTCCCCGGTATTTACTCCGACTCCGAATGCCATGCTCTTCGCCCCTTTCATTTCTAATCAATCTTGATCTTTGCATAGTCTACGCTTCTCTTTTCCCTGGAAATTCCCCCTGAGAGATGGTCAATCCTGGGCTGCCCCAAGAACACCGCTCGCTTTATCGCATCCATCCCATGCCTGTAGCGGATATGGTCGATGGTTCTATCCCATCTCTTTTCCTTCAGATAGTCTCCGGAATCAAACAGGCTCATCTGCCGGCTCCACCCGGCCTCCCCCGCCTTGCCGGTATGGATGCCCAGCTTACGGATGGGCATCTTGTTCCAGGCCTCATCCAGAAGCCTGGCGGCCGCCTGGTAGATTTCCTTCGTAATATCCGTGGGATTCTCAAGCACCCTCTGGTGAGAGATCCGGTTAAATTCCCAGTCGCAGATGTCAAGGCTTACGACTTGTATCTCTGCCTTGTCCTTCCTGATGCGCATCCCCAGCGTTTCCGCCAGTCCAAGCAGCACGATCTTAGCCGTGGCGGCATCCTTTACGTCAAAACTGATGGTCGTGCTGTTGCCGTAGCCTTTATTCGGCGCTTCCACAGGCTGCACCACGGAAAAATCCCGACCATTGGCAAAGTTCCAGATGACCTCCCCGTGGGATTTCAGATGCCGCCTTAATAGTTCCGGATCCGCTTCTGCCAGTTCTCCTATGGTCTCAATTCCAAGTTTTCTTAATTTGCCCGCGCTGGCCTTTCCTACAAAGAAAAGTTCCTCCACCGGCAAAGGCCACATCTTCCTGGGTATCTCCGGTGGGTACAGCGTATGTACCCGGTCCGGCTTCCTAAACTCCGAGGCCATCTTGGCCAGAACCTTGTTGGTTGAGATGCCCACATTCACGGTAAATCCCAGTTCCTTTTTTATCCGGTCCTTGATATCGAACGCCGTCTGGACGGGATCGCCATACAGATGGATGGTCTGCGTCATATCCATATATACTTCATCGATAGAATACTGCTCCACATCCGGGGAGTATTCTTTTAAGATATTCACAAATGCCCTGGAACACCTTTTATACAGGCCATAATTGGGCGGCGCGATCAGAAGATCGGGACATTTCTGCCTTGCCTGGGGGACGGGTTCTCCTGTATGGACCTTGTATCTTTTCGCAGGGATGGACTTTGCCAGGATAATTCCTCTGGCTGATATCCCCTCCAATGGCAGAAGGAATCCGGCGCAGGTCTGTGCGTGCCCCCAGGAACTTCAGGCGGTAGACTGCCTCCCAGCTTAGGTAGGCAGAATTCACATCAATATGATATACGGTTTTCTCTTCCATTTTTTCACCCTTTCTATATTTCAAAGCATATCAGAACATATGTTCGTTTTCAATGAACAGTTTTTTCCAAAATACGATTGTGATTTTCTCCGGGAACTTTTCAACTATGTCATTACCGAATTATTCCAGTCATTGATCTAGGGTAAAAGGATTTCATTAAAGAAGGACTCGCGGCATTTTTAATGCCCTGCGCGTCCTTCCTGCTTTTCTATCATTCTTTTCTATCATTCTGCTTATAAGGTATGCACAAACCGCATGAAATCTTCCCGTCCCTGCGGCGTACACTTGTATACTCCGGCATCTTCCAGTACATGGACGAATGTATTGCCCACTTCCTTCTTCAGGATATCCATGACATTTTCCCCGGTAATCCTGTCATAATCCGGAAGGAACCGCTCGACCCACTCTGCATGCTTTTCAATCTTCTCATTGCTTCTGATATCCTTGCCTTCCACAAGATATCCGGCCAGTATCTCCAGTTCTTCCTTCAGCCTGGAAGGCAGGACTGCAAGACCCATCACCTCGATAAGGCCGATATTTTCCTTCTTGATATTGTGGTACTGCGCATGCGGATGATACACGCCTAAGGGGTGCTCCTGGGTGGTAATGTTGTTCCGAAGCGCCAGGTCCATTTCGAACGTATCGCCCACCTTTCTTGCGATTGGCGTAATCGTATTGTGGGGCTCTCCTTCTGTGCAGGCGTAGATGAATGCGGCCTCATCCGTGTAGCCTCTCCAGGCTGCCAGTATATGATCCGCCAGGTCGATGAGCCGTTTTTCATCCGTACTCCGTATCCGCAGCACGGACAGGGGCCATTTGACGATTCCGGCCTCCACGTCTTCATATCCCGGAATCGTTACCTGCTTCTCGATAGGCGCTTTTGCCATGGCAAATGTATAATTGCCTCCCTGGAAATGGTCATGGCTTAAGATAGAGCCTCCTACGATGGGCAGGTCTGCATTGGAGCCCAGGAAATAATGGGGAAAGAGCTTGATGAAGTCAAACAGTTTGACAAATGTGGCCCGCTCAATCTTCATAGGAACATGCTGCCCGTTGAACACGATACAGTGCTCATTGTAATATACATAAGGAGAATACTGGAATCCCCACTTGCTGTCATTGACCGTAACCGGAATGATCCGGTGGTTCTCCCTTGCCGGATGATTAAGGCGGCCCGCATATCCTTCATTCTCCATGCACAACAGGCACTTGGGATAACTGCTGGCCTTGGCATTCTTTGCTGCGGCAATGGCCTTGGGATCCTTCTCCGGCTTGGACAGATTGATGGTGATGTCGATCTCTCCATAGGGGGAATCCACTTTCCATTTCATATCCTTCTTCACGCGGTAGCGACGGATATAGTCGCTGTCCTGGCTGAACTTATAATAGTACTCCGTGGCCTCCTTCGGGGATATCTCATATTTCTTCGCAAATGTCTCCTGCACCTGGGCCGGCCTTGGAAGCAGGCAGTTCATAAGCTTCGTGTCAAAGAGATCCCGGTATCCCATACTGTCCTCGATAATCCCTCTTTTTACCGACTCATCCAGCAGTTCCTTCAGCACGGACTCTAATTCAATCTCCGTATCTTCCACCGGGCAGTCTTCATAATTATCCTCGCCAAACATTTCCAGCAGAAGGTTGGTGGTATAGATACGCTCCGATTCCGGCGTCAATCCTGTCTGAACTCCATATTCTACCAGTTTCTTAATATTTTCAAATAGCATAATCCTCTCTCCTTCTATCCACAGCGGGACTATATGATCTTCGCTCCATCGCCGATATCCACTACATAGAATTCCGCCTCATGGCCCACTTTTTCTTGATAAGTCTTTCCAATCTGGCTGATAAAGCCATCCACCGCGTCATTCCTAACGATGCTCACGGTACATCCGCCAAATCCGCCTCCGGTAATGCGGGATCCCAGAACTCCCGGCATAGCCTGCGCCATATCCACCAGAATATCAATCTCCCGGCAGGATACCTGGTAATCTTCCTTCAAAGACTGGTGCGATTCGTTCATCAGCCTTCCGAAGAGTTCCACGTCATTTTCTCGAAGCGCCTCCACTGCCCGGATCGTCCTCTGGTTCTCATATACCGCATGCTTTGCCCGCCTTTGTCTTATCGGATCCTTAATGGCCTCCTTATGTAATTCAAACTCTTCCTGCGTCAGTTCTCCAAGACTGTGGATGGGAAGTTCCGCCTGCAATTCCTTAAGCGCCGTCTCGCATTCATTTCTCCTGTCATTGTAGGCAGAATCTACCAGGCTGTGCTTTACCTTGCTGTTGGTAATCACGATCTTGGCATCCTTAAGTATCACGGGAGCATACTCATAGTTCAAGGTATTGGTATCCAGGAAGATGGCATGATCCTTCTTTCCCATGGCACTTGCGAACTGATCCATGATTCCGCAGTTGCATCCGTTAAAATTATTCTCAGCATCCTGCCCAATCAGCGCCACTTCCACCATGGTCAGATTCTCAAAGCCAAACGTATCCTTAAGCATCAGCCCTGTCAGGACTTCTAAGGATGCAGAAGATGAAAGTCCCGAACCGCTGGGTATATTGCCGTATATCAGGATATCCATCCCATGAGCCAGTTTGTATCCCCGCTTTTCAAACGCCCACATCACGCCTTTGGGATAGTTGGTCCAATTGGCCGCCTCATCCGGAACCAGATCATCAAGGCTGGTCTCTATGATTCCAAGGCTTTCAAAATTCATAGAATAGAACCGCAACTTCCGGTCTTCCCGATCCCTTACAATCCCGTAAGTCCCAAGGGTCAGGGCGCAGGGAAATACATGGCCTCCGTTATAATCCGTGTGCTCTCCGATCAGATTCACGCGTCCCGGCGCGAAATAGGCCCGGATCCCGCTCCCCTTTCCATACAATTCCTGAAATTTCTGAATAAAACGCTCTTTCATCTTCCTAACCTCCATTTGTTCTTATCTGTTTTTATGTTTTCCTTGCATATCCGTCTTATCTAATTTATGATTATAATGAGATGAATCCCTGCATACAATAAGAATATTTGATAAAACTATAAGGATATTGAGGAAATGATGCCTATGATGCAGATACATACTGAAAAAAACCAAAAAGAAATCAAAAGTCATGGAAATTATGAATTTCCCGTTAACATAAGCCCGGAATCCATCCAGTCCTATGAACAGGGGTATTTCCTGTGGCACTGGCACCCGGAGATCGAACTTACCTGGATCATATCCGGACAGATAGAGTATTATGTCAACGACAGAAAATACCTGCTCTCCGAAGGGGAAGGGCTGTTCGGCAACAGCAATACCCTCCATTCCGGCTACATGAAGGACGGGCAGGACTGCGACTATCTGTCCGTCACCTTTCATCCCCGCTTCATCTACGGATATGAGAGCAGCCTGCTTCAAACCAAGTACGTGGACTTCATTACTTCCAATGAACTATGGCATTCCCTGAAATTAGAAAAGGATGTAACCTGGCATCAGGACATCATCCGCCAGATTCAGGATATCTACCAGCTGGCCCAGGAGCCACCTGAAGATTATGAGTTTCAGGTACACTTAATCCTGTGTTCCATCTGGCAGAAGCTTTATCTGCATTATGCCTCCCAGCCGTCCGTCGGGCGTCTCCATCCCCAGAAGCATCTAAAGCGCCTGAAAGACATCCTGACTTACGTGCAGGAGCATTATTCCCAGGAGATCACTCTGGATGATGTGGCCGGCCACGTCAATATCTGCAAGAGTGAATGCTGCAGGTTCTTCAAAAAGTATATGAAGATGACTATCTTTGAGTATGTCATGTTCTTACGAATCCAGAACAGCCTTTTGCTTCTGAAAAGCGGGGAAAGCGTTACAAAAACAGCCAGCATGACCGGATTCTCCACGCCGGCCTATTATGGCCAGATCTTCAAGCGATATATGGGCTGCTCGCCCAGCCAATACCGCAAGCAGCATATGGGTGAAAATCTGTAGCCTCATTCCTTCTTTCGGCCAGATTATGCGCCGGTTGGAATATATGGCTTTAATGCTCCTGCCACATTGCTGATTGGCATGGTCTGAAGCCATACTCTTCCCGGCCCTGTGATTACCGTGTTGAAGATTCCCTCTCCGCCGAACAGCATATTCTTTACGCCCGGCACGCTCTTGATCTCCATACTACAGGTGACCGTCATAGCTGCCAGATGGCCCGTATCCACCACAATCTGCTGCCCCGGATGAAGCTCGTATTCTATCACATGACCGTCAAACTCTGTAAACACGATCCCATGACCGCTCACCTTCTGCATAATAAATCCTTCTCCGCCGAACAGGCCGGAACTAAACTTCTTATTAAAGAATACGGACAGTTCGATTCCCCTCTCTCCTGCCAGGAACGCGCTCTTCTGAAGAATCATCTCCTGCCCCGGAGCAATCTGGAACGCACGGACAGATCCCGGAAAACTGGACGCAAACGCGATCATTCCCGGCCCTCCCTGCGCAGTGTAGATATTCTGGAACATATGCTCTCCGGAAAACATCCGTCCAAACGCCTTGCCGATGCCGCCATTGGTGGTAGTCTCCATCAGCATGTTAGGGGACATCCATGCCATGCCTCCGCCTTCGGTGATCATCTTCTCTCCGCCTTCCAGCTCGCAGATTACCACCGGAAGCGTCTCGCCTTGTATCTGGTATCTCATTTTCTTTGTACCTCCTGTCTTTTCTTATTTCCAATCATAAAGGGTAAGCTTACGCTTGTCAATTTGCTCCCTTAATATGAAAGACTTCCTTTACCTTGTCCAGATTGATGAGATAACTCTTATGAATTCTGAAAAATCCCATGTCCTCCAATTTCTTTTCATACTCGCCGATGGACTTATTCTCCCGATACTCATTGCCTGCCGTATGAATCAGACAGCCTCTGTTGTACGTCTCGATATAGACGATATCCTTGATATCTTCAAAGACAGTCTTCCCATTGCTGCTGATAGCCAGCCTTTTTACGGCCGCCCGCTCCGTTGGCGCTTCAGTACGGGCTGCATCCGGCCGAGCCATGCATCTGCGGAGCACTTTTTCCAGGCGTTTCCTGTCAAAGGGCTTCATAATATAGTCTTCCACTCCCAGTTCGAATGCCTGTACCTCAAGGCCCTTTCCAAGTTTTTTGCACACCTGCGTGGTTAAAATCCGCATTTCCCCTTCTTCTCTAAGAAGCCGATCTCTTTCTTCCATCTTCATATATGTCACTCCCATCTGCTCGCTGGCCTTAATCTCTTCAACCATCATATGCAGACGCTTCAAGCGGTCATCACACTCTTCGTGTACATTTTAAGTCGTTAAGACTTATTTTGTTGCCATCAACTTGAATTTCCTAGGTGACTCGCCGTAAAAAACAGATAGAAAGGACAGTTAAGAATTTTCGATAAGATTCTGTCCTCGATATGATGTAGTGCCAATATAGCAAACAGGATGTGAAAAATCAAGCAGGAGCCTGCGGCGTAATCTTAAGGATTACATTGCCGCAGACTCCTGCCGGATCATTACTTTTTCTTGTACTATTTCTATTTATGACTGCTTCTTTTTTGATCCGGAACAATACAGCACGAATCCAAGCAGAAGGATTGCGATCGCCATCCACACCATCAGTACCGTCGTTCCCTGGCTTATGAATTTATCATAATAGCCTTTCAGGTAGATGATAATGATGATCAGCGGTATTCCATAGCCTACATAATTCTTCAGACCTTTTGGGAAATGGAATCCTTTTCCGGTATTGACCTCCGCAAGGAAATTATCCCATCCCCATCCATTCTTTCTGGTACAGAACAGCACGTATCCCAAACTTCCAAGAGGAAGAAGGTTGTTGGATACGATAAAGTCTTCCAGATCCATGATGTTGGTTCCGCTTCCTAATGGCTCGCATCCCGCAAGGATATTGAATCCCAGGACGCAGGGCATGCTGAGCAGGATGATCAGCACGGCGCTGACCAGGACACTCTTATTCCTTGACCAGTTAAATAAATCCATATCGAAGGATATGATATTCTCAAACACGGCAACAATCGTTGAAAATGCCGCAAAAGTCAGGAACAGGAAGAACAAGGCGCTCCATAACTGTCCGCCTGCCATCTGGGCAAATATATTCGGAATAGTGATAAATACAAGGCTCGGTCCTGATCCCGGCTCGATCCCGAAGGAAAAGCATGCCGGTATGATGATGAACCCTGCCATCAGCGCGACAAACGTATCCAGGGCCGTGATGCTCACCGCTTCTCCGGTAAGGCTTCTTTCCTTATCCATGTAACTTCCAAAGATCAGCATCGCGCCGATACCGATGGACAGAGTAAAAAATGCCTGGCTCAATGCCCCGAAGATCACATTTCCGATTCCTTGATCCACCATCTTTCCAAAATCCGGAATTAGATAAAAGCGGATACCTTCCCCGGCTCCTTCCATAAAGAAGGAATGAATCGCCAAGACTACCATGATAATCAAAAGCGCGGACATCATAATCTTAGATACCCGCTCAATCCCTTTCTGAATTCCAAACAGGCACACCGCAAATCCTATTATGCATATGAGTACCGTCCAGAAAGTCATCACCGGCACATTGCCCAGCATATTCGAGAATCCTGCCTTAACTTCGTCCGTAGTAGCGCCGGCGAATTCTCCCCGTATGCTCCGACAGCAATAATACATCATCCATCCGCCTACAGTGGTATAGAACATCATCAGCAGATAGCTTCCGATTACTCCGATCCACTTTGTCATATGCCATCGGGTTCCTTCCGGCTCCAATGCCTCGAAAC
>OCAV01000664.1_pt1 | contig 27496 bp, 20 predicted proteins | sample 1538331 | NCBI WGS metagenome assembly OCAV01 (sample SAMEA2580297, study PRJEB22360) | human gut metagenome | biome: human gut; feature: human-associated habitat; material: faeces | place: Denmark | collected 2008/2010
TAATAATATGACAAAAGCATCTATACTCCATCCACAATTAATAGAAAGTGTTCTTACTCCTGATTTACTTAATCAATATCGTAGAGAAAACAATTGCACTGAACAGGACATATATGCTCCCTGTGAAATGGATGAACTATGGATTTGTACATGTGGAGGTGTAAATTCTATAAATGAAACAGAATGTCATCTATGCAAAAAAGGCATTAAAAAATTAATATTCTCATTAAACGAGGATTATTTAAATCAAAAGCTAAATGATTATAATTCAAAATTAAAAAAAATAGCAGAATCTTGGGAAAAGCAAAAACAAGCTAAAAGAAAACATTGGTTGAAAATCGGCAGTATTTGTATTTTAATATGTTTTATCGTTTTTGGAATAATTGTTCCCAAAGTTGACAATATACGCAAAAAAGATTTTGCAAAAAAATTTGATGACTCAATAATTGAGTTTTATACACAAGAGGTTTTAGATAATTATGGCCGAGATCTAACAGACAAAGAAATCGGGACCCCAATAGAAAATACAGCCGAAGATGATGACTACGAAAGCCACATAGCTTATGGTGGTAAGGATTATAAATTAGGAGGAATAAGAGGTCAAGTATCATATGAATATGACGATCGATATCGGCCCTATGTCACCACAATAAGCTGGTCTCCTACAGAGGACAAGGATTTAAGATATATAAAATATGCTTTTTCTCAATTGGGAGTTGATGGAGAAAAACCTAAAAAGTCAAATTCTTATGATTCCGATTGGGAAAAAGAAGACGATGAATCTGTTGTATATTATTCTTTTGAGAAAGACAATAGCTATATAACATCGTCTGAAAGTGGTGAATATGGTAAAGTTATTCTAACTATTGAGAAAAATTCAAGTGGAAATATTTCAGACCTTACCATTACATGGGATAGTAGTTATTTAAACCATTATTAAAAATCTTATAAAAAAGAGCAAAAGTATTCTTACTTCTGCTCTTTTTTCATGCACAAATTTATCATACAAACACACAAAACAAATCATACAAAAAAATCAGGTAAAAGATATAGTCTGAACTCATGTGAAAGCATGAGGAGTGAAAACTCTTGTCGGTGTTGCGAACCGATGAAAACATAATTGACGTGGTAACAGATGGTTTACAGTAGGGTCTCAAGGCCCAGAATTTGTGAACCTCAAACGTGGTGATATAGTATTTAATCACCTACAAACAAAAGAACTCCTAAACAAAGGAAAGACAGGAAGTAGAGCTAAGATTGTTGGTGGCGAAGGAGCGTTTGCTCATGGATCTGCTCATGCTAACTCTGCTGGAATTAAAATTAAATTTAATGGTAGCAAAACTACTACGCACAAAAAGAAGAAAACTACTTCTTCTGGTAAATCTAAAACCGGTTCTGGAAGTTCAAGATCTGGTAAGTCTGGCTCTGGAAGCGGTAAGAAAAAAACCAAATCTAAATCTAAGAAATCAGCTCTTGAAAATTATCTTAATAAAATAGGTAAAGCATTTGATTTCATTGAAGTAAAGATTGAAAATCTTACTGCTGCTACTGATCTTTGGATAGCTAAAGCTGAGAATGTTCATAGTCTTACTTCTGCTGTTAGCGATTATGATAATGCTTTAAAGAGTGTTGGTTCTTCTATCACTGCTAATACCCAAGGTTATAAGAAATATAAGAAATTCTATGAAAGCTTTGAAAAACAAGCAGTTAAGAAAGCTCCTAAAACAAAAAATGCTTCAAAAGCTAAGAATCAAAAAGTTCTAAAATCTTATTTTAAAAAAGTACGTAACGGGTCTATTGATATCAAAACTATTAGTAATGATAAAATCCGTAGTGCTGTTGAAGAGTATAAGAACTGGTATGATAAAGCTAAACAATGCAAACAGCAAGTTGAGGAGCTTAAGAAACAACAACAAGAACTGGTACAAACCAAGCTTGAAAAGGTTGTTAGTTATTATGATGCTATGGCATCTAAAACGTCTGCTATCCTAGAGAACTATCAAAAGATCAATGATCTTAATATTGCTCAGGGTTCAGATACTTTTGATAATAAAACAGCTAATCTAAACAATCAGATTCGACAATATCAAAATCAGAGAAATATTCAGCAACAAGAATTGAATAAATATCAGGCAGAATATGATAAGGCTAAGAAAAAGGGAATCTTAACAGATGAACAAAAGAACACATATGAAGCCCAGATTCAAACTTTTAGGAATAATATTGCTGATACTGATACTGCTATTGCAAATGCAAGAAAAGAAATTGATCAGATCAAAATTGATAAGTTTACAAGACTTGCAGATGAAGCTGAACATGCTGCTACTGCCTTAGAACATACTGCTTCTATGGCTGAAGCTCATGGAGACTATGCTACTAAGCAGTCAAAAACTGATCAGATCGCTAAAAACAATGATAGGGCTGCTGTCAATGTTGAGATCATGAAAACCGATCAGGAACTGATGAATAAGGTTACTAAGGATTCTGAAAGATACAAAGAGCTTTATGATGACTGGTATTCAAGACGTGAAGAGAATGATTCTTTAGGAGAAAAGAATGAACAGTTACGTCAAGAAGCTATTATGATCCCTCTTGATGAAAGCAGTCGTAAGATTGATAAGAGAAATACTCGTATCGATGAAAACAACGATCTTATGAATATGTTGAATCAGGACTACTTAAACGATCCTGACACAGGTAAACTGACTACAGATGGTAAAGCTAAAATTGCTCTTCTAAGTGATAGTATGCGCCAAGAACAGCTTAATATGGCCGATCTGGCAGAACAAAGAAATGCTTTATATAAATTACATGACGATCATCAAATTGGAGATTCTGCTTTTGAAAGTAAGTTAGCTGAAATCAATAAACAACTTCGTGAGGCTGCAACAAATACCAATGACTATAAGAATCAAATTATAGAACTTGGTAAGGCAACGATGCAAGCTGAAGTTGATGCTCTGGTTAAAGTTATTGATAAGCGTAAAGAGGCTTTAAATCGTAAGAAAGAATATTATGATTATGATAAAAACATCAAGAGTCAGACCAAAGATCTGCAAGCTCTTGAGGCCCAGCGTGCTGCTTTAGAAGGTGTTGAAGGTGAAGCTGCGAAAGCGCAAAGAGCCAAATTAGACGCTCAGATTGCCGATGCTCAGGAACAAATGGATGATACTAAGAAAGAACATCAATATTCTATGGAATCCCAAGGATACGATGATCTGACTGAAAAATTACAAGAGTCTTTGGATAAACAGCTTAAATCTTTAAGCGGTTCTCTGGATGAACAATCTAAGCTTATTAGCAAGTTCTTAAAACAGGTTGGAGATTCTTATTCTGATGTCTTTAAGAAGATCAATGACACTGCTATTAATTCTGGACTTATTAATGGACTAAGTGAGTTATATCATTCTGAATACAATAGCTCTGCTAATGGCAAGACACCTGAACAGAACGCAAAAGATACTCAGAACAAGAACAGCTCTGTGACTAATAATATTGCAAATCCTGATACTAATGTAACTGGTACAACTGGTATTACAGGTTCTAAGGTTGATTCTTCAAAAGTTGAAACTGGAAATGCTAGTGGTGTTAGTGGTTCTATGAAAACACCTGAACAGCAGGAACATGGCATAGTATCATTCGAATTAAGTACCTATGGATTTACTCTTAATCTTGGGCAAAGTAGAACTGTTAATATTACAAAGATTACTCCACCAGATGCGTCAGGTCAATCATTTAAATGGTCATCTAAAGATTCAAGCCATGTCACAGCTAATGGATCAGGTACTTCATGTACCATTACAGCTGTAAGAGCCGATTATGAAGGAACAGTTATGGTAACATGTACAGCCTCTAATGGAGTAAGCGCCAATATTGCTGTTACGGTTCAATTAACTAATCAGCAAAAAAGAGGTAAAATGTATGGATTAAAAATTCATACTGGAAATCCTTACACACAAGCTCAATTGAAAAGTTGGTCAGCCTTAAACAATTATTTGGCTAGTCGTGGTTTTGATGTTGTTAATAATCCTAAAGGAATGGAAGCCCTTGGAAAGAAACTTGGTGTAATTACCAAGAAAAACTCCAAAAAGGGAGGAACATTTTATAAAGGTAGCGATGGCAAATATTCTAAGAACCAATCAGGTAAGATTCTAACAGCACTTAAAGCAGCAGGTGTAAGAAATGGTGGTGTCATTGATGATGTAATACCAATCTCTAAACTTAATGGTGTAATCCAAGGTAATCATGATCATGGTATTGCTACTGTTCGTAGAGACGAAATCTTACTGAAACCAGAAACATCTGATGTGCTGAAACAAGCTGTTAAGATTTCTGAATCAGTTGTTAAAGCCTCTAAGACAAAAGATATTATGACTGGTACTGGAGACTTCTCTTCTTATTATGATGCATTGATCAAAGTAGAATCTGGAGGAATGGTTGATAAGAGTGTTCTGAATGATCTTAAGGTTGTTGCAAAACAGGTTTATGATCAAGAGCAAGCTAACAAACTAAAAGAATATCACAAAATTGGTCGTAAACCTACGATCGGTAAATAATGTAGAGCCTGTGTGAAAACATGGGCTCTTTTTAAAATTGGAGGAAATTATGGAAATTAATTTATTATTATTACTTATTATTGGAATTTTATTAATCGGAGTTGTGCGAATGAAATGCAAGAATAGTTTGTATTCAATTTCGTTGGGAGCTCTGATGAATTATATGGATGATGAAGGATTAACTCCTTTTGATGAGCTGACTCCTGAAATGAAGTCTATGTACATCAGGGAAGAAATTGCTTCTATGAGGGATGGAAATTTATTATAAAGATAGAAAAAGACACCCACTGTAAATAGTGAGTGTCTCTTCTTGTGCTGCTCAATTATGCAGCTGGTCGGTTTTTGATGATTGGATTAACCCGTTAGGGGTAAGTTCAAAACACTAATCCGTTTTTTGTCCTCCTTTAATTATCCTTTAAATCATCATACAAATTCCTGTAAGATGCCCATTCTTACTGAATTTGGTTTAAAGTGGTTGAGTGTAATGCTCCTTAACTTTGTTTGCAAAATTATAATAACACATATGGTCATTTGATTCAATAATTTTGGATTAAAAAGCAACAGCCTTTATACTATTTCCGCCTAATCTATCATGTGGGTTTTATTATCGTCAATCCGGCACACCGTTGGGCATTAGAGTGTGTAGATGTTATGAATCTAGCATAAAGTCTTATACTTTTTCTTGTCTTTAAGTATCGTTATTTATGTAATAAATAAAGCACAAATCCTACGATAGTTGCAACATTAGCTGCTGCACCTAACATGTCAAACAAAGTTGGGCTCATGGGGCTCATCCTACTTTCTACCACAATCCCTTCAGACATCGTATAAAATACGAATAAAGTTATTATATGACAATAACTTCCAAAAGTAAAGGTTAAAAAACAAGCTTGTACATCTTACAGGATAATTTTTAAGAAAGGAGACTTTATGTATTCAAATGCAGTAAGTTTTACTTATAACAATAAAAGTCTGTCGGACTTTTCACATAAAATGATCATCGGGTATATTGATAAATCTGAAGATTCATTCGGTCTTGATAGAGAGATCGTAAGCGGTTCAACTACTATGAATCGTAATATCTATCATGCTTATAATACAAAATATTCGGGAAAACTTGGATTTCAGATTACTCTTTTTCATGAGGATCAGAAACGATTTACTGAGAATGAAGTATCTGAAGTCACTAGATGGTTAACAAGTCCTAAGAGCTATAGAAAATTAGAGTTTTATGGCTGTGATGGCAGCAAGAATGATGTCGTTTATTATGCCATTGTTACTAAGGTTACTCCTGCTCTTGCTGGAGGAATTGCTGGCTTAAAGATTGACTTTGAGTGTAATGCGCCATATGGATTTGTAGAAAAAGAAAGCAATTTATTTGATCTAACAAACAAACTAGAAGCACCTAATCATAATGGATCTTTAGTTCTTGATTGTGGATCAGATGAACTAGAACAATATGTTTATCCTATTATTGAAGTTGAAAGTCCTGAGCTTTGGACTGATCTTCAAATTACAAATCATTCAGACAACAACAGCACGATGCATTTATGGGACACAAAAGGTAACTATGAGATTAATTGTCAGCATCAAGTTATTAAACTGAATGGAAAAGGAATTGTATTATCAAATGTGTTCAAGATGGACACTGTACAAAAATTATATTGGTTACGACTTGTCCCAGGAGAAAACCGGATTGAAATCACAGGTCGTTGCAAAATAAAAATCAAGTGGCTCGAACCTAAGAAGGTTGGAGCTTTTTAAATTCAGAAAGGAGGCGTGAGAGTGAATTGGAATTTATAAAAGACATTTTCAATCATACAGAGCCTTATGATTTTTATCTGGTAAATCCAGAAGGCAAGGCAATTTGCGCCTTAAATAGCATTGACACTTCTACTACTTCTCTCACTGCTACTCTTAATGATAGATGGGAATTAAGTTTTAGTGTAGAAAAATATATTGATGTCAACAATGATGCAAATTTTGTCTTATCGAATGGATATGAATATCTAGATAAAGGAATGGAAATTTATATAGATCGTATCGGATACTTTGTGATCACTGAGGGCCCAAGTGTTCAGTTTGATGGATATTCAGAGATGAAGACTGTCAAAGCTGAGTCTTGTGATGTTGAGCTAGAGAATAAAGATTTAGTTACTTTCTATGTTAATACAGGAAAAACAGGAAGTAAGGAATATACCGCTGATGGGAATGTTATCGAAGATAAATTAACAGGTAATAAAATCTTAAAGCGCTATGTTGCTTTATATGATCCTGATAATCGTCAGTTAAGTTTATTAGATTTAGTCCTTGAAAAATTGCCGGGGTGGTCTGTTGGACATGTCGATGAATCTTATATTGATGAAGAGGGAAATACCAAATGGCTTATTCCTTATAAGAGGCAAAATGAGAACGGAGAAGACGAATGGTTCTTCGTAAGAGGTACATTTGAAGAAGAGTCTATTAATGTTTATGCTTTCTTAACTCAGAAAGTAGCACAGGCTTATAGATGCGTGTTCACATTTGACATATTAAATAGGACGATCAATTGTTATCATATCAGTCAACTTGGTAAAGATACAGGTATTTCTCTAAGCACAACAAACTATATTGATTCTTTAAGTGTAACCGCTGCAACAAATGATGTCTATACACAGTTTAATGTGGCCGGTGGAGAGAATCTTGATATTAAATATGTAAACTTTGGTGAAATTACCATTGACAATTTATCATATGTTCTTAAAGAACCATTGGTTTCTAAGGATCTGATTGACAAATATGAAGCTTATTTGAAATATAGAGGAACACATTGGGATAGTACCAAGAACGAAAAAGTAACTTATACTCTTGATGATGGAAGTTCAAAAGAAATGACTCGTAGAGAGTATTATTCTTATCTCACTAGAATGTGGGGCAAGTACAAGAAAGTTGCTGCTGAAATTAAAAATCGTGTTCCTAATGATGGTTTAAAAATTGATTGGGATACATTCAAGGAAGATGAACTTCAAAAGCAACTTGACATCTATATAGATGCTGTTAATTTCATTTTATTAGAGTATGGATATGCTAAAAAGAATGAGAACGGTGAGCCCATTAAAAAAGAAGACGGCACATATGAGACCATTTTAACAGGTGATGAATTACAACTTCAGATGCGAAAAGATGGTTGCTGGTATACTTATACTGCTTATGTTGATGGAGTTATTCCTAACATTAAGATTGCCATTGATAACATTTACAAGTCTGATGATGATAAGGTAAAGCCGATCGACAAATGGGAAACCCAGTGGGAATTATATGGAGTTGATGAGTTAAAGATTAAAATCAAATCTTATCAGAACACATTAGATACCCTAAAACAAAATGGCTATGATAAACCCTACGAAGTTTCTGAAAACACAACAGACTATTACCAAGTTTATCAAGAGTACAGTCAGCATTTGACTGATGCTCAAGCTGCTTTACAAGAGCGTGAGTCCGAATATGAAGCCGCAAATAAAAAAGTTGAAGATAAGTTAAATGCTCGTACTCCCCTAATTGGCGAATGTAGTCTAAAGAAAAATAAAAGTTTTGGGTTTACAGACGACACAGGAAATTATAATACCCTTGGGAAAACGGTATTAAATCTTTATGTTACAACCGACTATGTAAATGAAAATTATTTAATCACAAGCCTTGATGATATTGAAACCTATGTTGATCGAGCTGAAGATTTATATCAGGCTGCAGTTAAAGAACTGTCTTCACAAAGTCAGCCACAATATATCTACTCTCCTCAGATTGAGAATTTATTATGTGATGAGAACTTCTCCCCTTATTTAAACCAATTGGTGCTTGGAGACTATATCTGGCTGGAGATTGATGATAGAAATGAATTTGGTGGACATGGTAATTTAGAAAAATTTAGGTTGTATACATTTAGTTTTAATCCAAGAGATCCGTCAGAGAAATTTGAAATCTCATTCACAAATATGATCAAGTCTCAAGCAAAACGAGATGATGAAGTATTCTTATTAAATTCTTCTACAAAGAACAATAGAAATTCTATTAAATCTAATACCTACACGGGCGTAGATGAGAGTATAAATGCAATTCTTACTCCAGAGCTATTAAAAGCTTTGACCGGTCAATTAACTTCTTCTCCCGGTTTTACTGATGCTGTTGGCAATGTATGTGAATACATTCAATGTCAACCTAACAGTGTTCTTAATATTACCGCAAATTTAACAAAAGTAAATAAGATCGTTGGTACTGAGGCTGAGTTTGAGAAATTCTTTTCTAAGTATATTGATGCCGATTATATCAACGCAAGAGTTGTTATTGCTAATGTTGGTGAGTTTAAGGATTTAACAACTGAAGTAGCAAACATTAAAACCTTATTATCTGGTACTTCCTCAACTGAAACAGGTTTTTTCATTAACTTAAATGCTAAAAACACTAAAATTGATGAAGCATGGATTTCTAATCTTGTAGCAAACAATATTACAGTTTCTGACTTGGTCGCTGGTGATATTACTCTTTCTGATAAAATGAGAATCCTTTCTGACAATGGAAACCTCGTAATGAATGGATCAACTATGCAGTTTTTAAATCCGGATGGAAAAGTTGGTATTCAGATTGGATATGGAACAGACTCTTCTCCTTCAATCATTGTTAAAGATGATAAAGGTGCAATAATATTAACATCCCAGGGCATTACTGCCGATGCAATTACAGATGGATTAATTGTTAACGACATGCTGAAAAACGCTACAATCTCTAAAGATAAACTTGGTTTTAGTGTTGTTGAAGGTAATAGTCAAGGTGGGGTAGATATTACTCAAATTTACGATGCTAGTGGTAACAAATGGGGAGCACAGTATGAGCAAACTATAACAGGAATCAACGGAACATTAAATGAACTTACAGATTCTATAAATAACACAAAAACTGAATTGGATCAAAAAATAGAAGATAATGTACCATATGAAATTCGCTTTAGAACATCTAATGGTACAACTTTAAATTCTAAAATCCCAGAGACAACAATTAGCATCACATTATTTAAAGGAACAAATGAAGTTACAGACCAATACGATAATTCACATTTTATATGGGAAAGAGTCTCTTACGATTCTGCCAGTGATACTTATTGGAATGAGCAACATTCAAACGGAACAAAAAATATAACTGTCACAAGAAGTGACGCACGATATGGAGCATGTTTTTCATGCTCTTTTCTTATAGACGAAGAAATTATAACAACTAGAAAAATACGATATAAATAAAGGAGGCAAATCTATGAGTAAACTAGCCGCATGGGGAGATATTACTATCATCGATCAGACCGATATAGGGAAATTAAGTACATATATTACTTCTTCTCTCCCCTTACAACAAATTTATGATCCTAACACAACTGCTAAATACTCTCCTGATTGGGGGCAGACAAATTTAGAGTTAACACCAACAGTTTTTTTTAATGACAAACAATTAGCATTAACTGCTTCGGGGTTAGCATTGTCTTGGCAAAGACAGGTTGGCAGCGGTTCTTTAACTGATTTAGTTACAGGAGAAACTGTTAGAAATGGTGTTTTAACAGTTTCTAAAAATATACTTGCCGCTGGGCAAACAATTACATATATTTGTAGTTTTAGCTATATCGATCCTAATACAAATGACGTTTCAATTGAGTCTAAATCTCAGATTTCATTATCCTGTATCAGCAATGCACAAGAATTATCTGATTGTAATATCACTGGTGATACGACTTTTAAATACAATGGCGAAGGGAAATTATTAGGTTCTGATTCTATTGTTTTAACAGCATCACTGTCCAATGCAACTATTAAACAATGGCAATATAAAAACGCAGATGGGGTATTTACTGTCTATCCAGGATCTTCAAATCAGGTTACTTTGACAGTAAAAGCGACCGATGATGTATTTATAAATGACTTAGCAACAATTAAACTGGTTACTTCTGATGGTAATTTATATGATATCCATCAGATTAGTAAATTGCGAGATGGTGCAGCAGGTAGTAGCACTTTTACTTGTAACTTATCAAATGATACTCAATCAATTCCTTGTTCTGCAACTGGAGAATTATATTCGACTTCTTTAAATGGATGTACAACAACTATTCAGGTTTTAAAAGGAGCAACTGATGATACGTCTAACTGGAATATTACTGCTACTCCAAGTGCAGGTGTAAGTGGTACATTTAACACGAAAACTTACACCTATACGGTAACAGGAATTACTGTTGACAGCGGGTACGTAGAATTCGTTTGTGCCAAATCTGGTCACACAACTATCACGAAGCGTTTTTCTATGAATAAAGATCGCAGTGGGTCAGATGGAAATAGCGCTGTTTTTAGAACTATCAACACAGATGTTGGCTATCTCACGTTAAATAAAAATGAAGAATTTGTTCCAGCTGGTGTAACATTCTCAGCTACTATGATTGTTGGTGAAAGTTCTCCAAGTGTATTGTCTGGACGTTTTAAGATTTATGAAAGCGCAGATGGTGCTACTTATGTGCTTAAATATACATCTAGTTCCGATGAATCGTCTAAATTCTATATTCCTTCTTCTAATGTGATTAAAACAATTAAATGTGAGCTATATCAAGCAGGAGGCACTTCAAAATTACTTGATACACAAACTATAACTGTTGTATCAGATGGTAGCGATGGAGAAGCCGGTAAAGATGGACAAGGTGCAATTAATGTAGTGATGGGAAATGTTGCAGAATCTATCGCCTGTACTACAAATGGTTATGTAATTGAAGCAAAAGATATTGAAATTCCTTATGATTGTTATCAAGGAGTGACAAGAATTGATGGGAAAGCCTCTGTTGCAACTCCTCTCCCTAGTGGAATAACTTTAAAATCTAACAAGAATGCTACATCTGGTGCGGGTGGTATGATTATATTGTCAGTCGAGAAGGGAGCTAATTTATTTAATGCTCTTTCTGGTGATATTACGATTACTTTCGTTACAGGTGGAGTAACATCTGTTCATAAGTTTACATTAACTAAAAACCTACAATCCAAATCAGGAGCAAATGCTGTTATCTTTCAGATTTATGCTCCATATGGAGATGTTATTAAGAAAGATGTTGCATTAGAAACTGTAAATAATGTTTTGTTAGAAACACGATTAACAGATGGGGGAGTTGTTATTGACTCTATGGATGCCAATGTAGTTTTAGTGGATGAAAGTAATAGTGTTTTAACAGACGAAAATGGAATTGCTTTAACTGATACTGGAGCAAGCACAATTACTTATCAGTGGGCTATTTACACAGGAACTGGATACGATAACATTGCAACTGCAACTGCTTCTTCCTTAACTGTAACTACTGATATGGTAGATTCTCTTGCTTATATTAGATGTGTTGCTACCTATTGCGGAAACACTTATGTAGCATATTGGTGTGTGACTGATAGATCCGATCCTCTACGGTGTGAGCCATTTTCTACATTAGGAAGTCAGCTGGTAAATGGCAAGGGTATTGGCGCTATTTACGCAAGAGCATACCAAAATAATGTTGAAGCTGATGAACTAAAAACAGATATTTTTGACACTAAAGCTCCTTCTGATGCTAGGGAAGGAGATTTTTATTACCATATTGATGAAACTACTAAGAGCGTTGTGTTGAAAAAATTCGTTGCAAACTCTTGGAAAGATGCAGAAGGTGATGATTTACCAAGAGGAGATTATAAATGGTATAGACGAGACAGTATGGGTAATGTTACTGACACTACAAAACCATTTGCCGTAGGTAAAGCTATTTATCTGGATCATACAGTTGTAGATGTAAAATCAATTTTTGCTTGCCATGTTGAAATTGATGTATAAATAGAGAGGAGAATGTAAATGGCAGATTCTAAAAAAATAACGATCGTAGATGTAGCTTCTGAAGTTGATTCAGAAGCTACTCTTTACATAGAAGACAATGGAACATTTCGAAGAGCTAGTAAAGAACAAATTCAAAAGGTACTTGAAATAGATGGTATGCGAAAGAATACAGAATCTTTAGAAAAAAATAAAGTAGACAAATCCGTATTATATGATGTGTTACATAATACTCCACACGCAAAAACTGTTGGGGATTTCTTTGACTTGCGTAGAACTGGAAAGATTTATAGAACCAGATTTTATACATTTGCCAAGAATCCTACTTGTGAAGGTACAAAATTATTAGATAACATAGGATTACAATACGAACCAAGCACAGATACAGTTGAAGGAAAAGATGATTATTTAAATGGAGAGCACTCTCTTTTTGAATGGTACAACTGCAATTATAAAAGAAATGCAGACGGTACTGCTTATCCTACTGCTATCGAGGGAGAGGACGGATATACAACAACAGGTAATGTCGATGTTGGCGTTATTCAGCCAAGTTTCTATTATAATTTTGAGACAAATACCGAAGAGGGGTATATTGATGTAACAATCTCAGACACGCCCCATCCACTGAGAACAGATATTGTGTTACACCCTTGGAGCGAATGTGTCCAAGCTGACGGCACGGTACTTCCTTGGTGTATTGGAAGTAAATATGTTTCAAGCTTAGGTGACGATGGTTTACTACATTCATTACCAGACGGAAAACCAGAAAACTTCCAAAGTTATCAAAATATGATTACTAATTATCAGAAAAAAGGTATTGGGTATTGGGGTGCTGGAGTAGAAAGAAATACTTTTCAGATGATTTTTATTATGATTAAAGGAGCAACTAAAAATTCACAAAAATTATTGACTGGGTGTACGAGCTACTCTTTTCAATATAGTGCTTCTGTTGAAAGATCTGAAAAGGCAACTTATTTCCCTATTACAAATGCACAAGCGAATAATTTGATTATTGGATCAACAGTATCTATTGGATATGCAGGGTTAAGTAATGGAGCCGCCAATGTAGATCGTGGACAATCTAATATGCAAAAATATGTCAATAAGGCAAAAATTACAAGAATTGACTCGCTGGACGATAACAATAAAGCTGTATATTTAGATATTTCTGAAGACCAAGGATTTACAACTACTCAAGTTACACTATCAGATACTGTAACTTCCCCTGTATATTTATCAACAATGGAATGGTACTCAGGTACTACAGATAAAGTCATTGGGAAGCACGATGGTTCTATGGTATCGAATACAAACGCAAAATACCCATATCGTGTTCAAGGTAGGGAATACTCTAACGGAGGTTATATGGTTGCTTCTGATGCAGTAATAGTATTCAAAGCCGATTACAGTAAAGATGTATATGTTGCTCCTAATGGAGTAAAACATACTACAACCGAAGCAGATATTAAGAAAAATTATACATTAATTGGAAATATTCCTGCTAGTTCTGACGGAAAAGGAAATGACTATTGGATTGGAGATATCAATGTTAACGTAGACACTGGTGCTTGGTATCCTTGCTCTCAAGGGACGAGTGACCAACAAGGTTTTGCTGATCGAGTGTATTCAGGAGGAACCTCAACCTCTGGTACAAGAGAATATTGCCAAGGCGGTCATCTCTGGAATGGTTCGCTTGCGGGCTTTGCTGGCTTGGCTTGCTGGGGCTGGCTTGGCGGGACGAACTGGAGTTTCTGCGCTGCCGATTAAAATAGGTCGTCTAGGGGGTGAATTCCCTCTTTAGAGGGAAGAGGGGCGCACCCTTTATGACGACCGTTCGATATAAAAAATATAATTTTAAATGAAACATAGGGTCTCATGGTACAAGCGGTAATCTCAGGAATGGTTCGAATGCAGGCTTTGCTTACTTGAATTGCAGGAACAGGCTTGACAGGACGAACTGGAATTACTGCGCTGCGGATATGTTAATCATTATATTTATATTTGTGCCATGTTTCGTAATTGCAAAAATTATTGTAGTCGCTTTTGTAACTACACCTTGCTAGATAGCAAAAATTCTTTTTAGAGACCAGTCGAAACTTTAGTATCTTACGAGTAATCGTATAGCGAAACAGGGACGGAGTTATGATGCAGTTGATCATAGCTGGGGTTAGTAGAAAAACCGAAAGCCCTCTTAAAGACAATCGATGTTAAAATTTGAAACGGGGGTCTAAAACATTAAACGATATTGTAAAAACGTAGATATCACCGACAGAGAGTTGATATCTCGTGCAACTTATAACTGTTTACGTGGGAAATATTATCGCAATGATACATTGCAGTTGTTGTCAACTGTCAGTGGACTAACACCAAATCAGTTGTATTATATAATGAAGAAATTTTCAATTAAAGCTATTTTTAGATTTGTTGAGTTGTTGATTGATCAAATCAGAATTGAATTATTTGATCGAAACTTAAAATTTATACCAATATGGTATCGAGATAAAATTGATGCCTCAAACGGTAAGTTAAGACGAATTGGAATACAAAACGTCAAACAGCAAATTTATGATTATATTGCTGTTGAAGGACTAAGCGACATATTAAGACGCATTGGAGAACATCAATACGCTTCTATCAAAGGACGTGGACAATTAGCTGGAGCCAAAAGGATTAGTAGATGGATGAGAAATAAAAATCTAAGATGTATTGGTAAAGCGGACGTAAAGAAATGCTTCCCTAGTATTGATCATGGATTATTAATGAATTTTCTTAACAAACGCATTAAAAATGATGATTTGTTATGGTTAATACAAACTTTGATTAATACATTTGAACAAGGGTTGTCTATTGGATCTTATTTGTCGCAATATTTATGCAATCTGTATATGTCACAATTGTATCATGAAATATCAGAAAACATGTATCGTATTCGCAAGAAAAGAGACGGTACTATGCAAAGAGTTAACCTCACGTCACATGTATTAATTTATATGGATGATATTTTTATTACTGGTACAAATACAAAAGATTTGCATAGAGCAATGAAATTAATTATTAAATATTGCAAAAATAAATTAGGTTTAACTATTAAAAAATCGTGGGTTATCGCAACATGCAAGTTTGGGAATAAAGCTCATGATAATGATTTTGTTGATATGATGGGGTTTCGCATTTATAGGTGGCATATGACAATCCGCAAATATGTATTTAAGCGGATTCGAAGATGTTGTTTGTGTTTATTGCGTCGGTGGAAATCTCATAAAATGATTCCTATTGAGCAAGCGAGAAAATGCTTGTCATACTGGGGTATTTTAAAACACACTAACAGTTTTGGAATTATTCGTAAATACAAAGTAACTAAAGTAATGAGTATATGTAAGAAAGCGGTGAGAAATTATGACAAAAGCACGATTTTCGGATCAGCAACCTACTGTCAAGGTTTCTGAATCTGAGGACAAATATTATATTTTTATCTGTTTAAATGAAGTAAAAAAGGCAGAACAGATTCAAGGACAAGATGATTTTGAAGAGTACATTGAGTATGACTACAATGAGTTTTCAATCGATAAAGAATTAATAGATTTGGTTGATGTAAAAATGAATCCTGACGAATATTTAAATTTTACACCAGATGTGGAATTAGAACCTATTAAAAAACAAAAAATTGCAAAATCCAAAGTATCGCTAGCAAATTATTTAGAAACACATCCTTTGTTTTCTACTGCCAAATATTCTGACGGACGATATTATAATGTTACAGAAGAAAAGCAACGACAATTAACCTCTAAAGTTGCAATGTATAACTTATACGCGCAACAAAATCTATCATATGATTTATTAAAATGGAATGATACTGGAGATATTTGTGAAGACTGGTCAATTGTAGAGTTAACACAATTGGCTATGGAAATCGATAGCTATGTAACACCTTTGGTAGAAAAACAACAGCGATACGAAAAACAAATTCAAAAAGCGTCTTCTCTTGATGAAATAGATAGCATTGTTCTTTCTTTTGATTAGCAAAGATAGGAGGCAAAGCTATGAGTAAATTGGCAGCTTGGGGAGAAATAACAATAGCAATCACTACAAGTGCTAGGAGTGTAAGCTTGTCTCCATCTTCTTCTTTGTTTAAGTCTACAGATGGTGGGGCTACATTCTCCCCAAATACAATCAAATTAATTCCTACTTTTCAAGGAGAAATCAATTTTAAAGGATATCAGTATAGCTTAGATGGTGAATCCTTTACCGATATCACAAGTGGTACGCATGGTTTTACCATCAGTAAAGATGTTCTAATAATTAGTAAAAACTGTGATTTGTTTAATGATCAAATTGCTGCAATAACTTTTAAAATCGTTACAGATGATGAAGAAATTTATGCAACTACTACCATTTCAAAGTTTTATGATGTAATTGATTCTGGCGATGGCAGAAACTTATTACTGAACACATCTTCTTATAGAGAATCAAATCCGCTGGAGCGTATTGGTTCAAAAACAGACGATTATTCAACATATCCTAAAATCATTACCTCTGTTGATCTAAGTGCAAATCAAAAATACACATTACAAGCAAAAACCGATAGTAATTGGGCAACCAAACATGACACAGGTGGACATACTCCATCAGAAAAATTGGTGGGGTTATGGCTTGTAAGTGATGACACTAATACTTTTTTGGATATGTCAAAAGGATATGCTGTTTTTACTGCCCCTAAAACAACTAAATATAAACTTAGAGTTAATCAGTATTCAGATGGTACTAATTCTTACACAATTAGATTATGGGACATTAAACTAGAAAAAGGACAATCTGCATCAGGATGGTCAGCTGCTCCCGAAGACCTAGATCAACGATTTGATAGTAATGAGAATAAATTGAAGGATATTACCGAGTCTTTGAAGGGCACCCAAACGACTGTAACAGAATTGCAATCTACAGTAGATAAGCAGGCAAAAGAGATTACAAATAAAGTATCTCAAGATAAGTACAGTACCGATCTTGAAGCAATTAACAATAAATTGGCTAACTCTAATGAAGGGTTAAACAAATGGCTTGTGTCTGCCTATCAAAAGAGTGTGTTTGCCGATAGTTACAAAGACAAAGCAGTTATGGAAATGTTTGCATCGAAAGATATTGTGGCAGCACAAACTTTGCTATACGAAGATGATAAATTGCAAGACGGATTAACATTTTCTGTGACGAATGATCCGTTGGTATTTTACGCTTTGACTTTTGTGTATTTTAGCGAATCAGTAAAATGGACAACTACTGCTACTTTTAAGGATACTTACAACATCTATGTGAATGGTGGTGCGATTGGTAGTGCTGGAACGGCTGGTTCAAATCCCGTAGTTATGACATTTCAAGAAGGATGGAACTCTATAGAAATTATTATTAATTCTTCTGATAATGTATGCAACTATTATTTTGGTGCCACATTATCAGCTTATAAACAATGCACGAAGATGAATTGCTACCAAGGTACAATCACAGGTAGACAAACATATATCAACTCAAAAGTATCTGAACTGATTGTAAATTTAAATGGTATCACTTCTCGTGTTTCTGATGTTGAAACAGGAGTAAGCAATAATGGGGAACAAGTACAACAACTTAGTGAGAAATATTCAAAGTTGGAGCAAGATTCTGAAGGATTTAAAACCGAAGTACGGAAAACTTATGCAAAACGAGAAGACTTTTCTAATATTGGTGCAAGGAATCTTATCAGAAATAGTAATACTTTAGATTTTGCAGATTATGGTTTTGGTGATTCTTCTACTGCGCAAGAAGTTACATTAACAGATAAAAACGGAAATACCTTACAAGATAAGGATGGAAATACCTTAACAGCGACTGAAAACTATACTAAAAATTATACGGGTCAACAAATCAATAACATGATAGCGGAGGTGATTAATTAATGGCGAATTATAAGCTGTCTTATACAGCATCACAATTTGAGCAAGCAATGAAGGCATATAACGAAAAATGGAAAGACGTTTCTCAAGTTACCGCAAGTGCAGCAAATGTGCTTGCAGGTACCTATATTGTCACGAATCAAGGACGCATTCAGGGCACTATGAAAAATAATGGAAATGTAGCTGGAACGATCAGTACAAAAGATGGCAGTTATACCATTCCAACAGGTTATCATAGTGGGTCTGGAACAGTAAAAATTTCTGACACAGAAAAGGCAAAGATTATTCCTGCAAACATTAAAAAAGGTGTAACTATTTTAGGACAGACAGGAACTTGCGAGGCTGGAACGACTACAAGCGGTACTGACACGACAGATGCTACTGCTTCAGCTTCTGATATCCGTAGCGGTAAAACAGCATATGTGAATGGAAGGAAATTAACAGGAACTATTCCTAATCAAGCAGCTCAAACGATTACTCCAGGAACTACAGACAAAACTATTGCAAGTGGGAAATATCTTTCTGGAACTCAAACAATTAAAGGTGATTCTAAATTAGTAGCAAGTAATATTAAATCTGGCATATCTATTTTTGGAGTAACGGGAACATATACAGGTTCAAGTAGTGGATCTAGTTCTGGAAGTGGGTTACCAAACACAATTATTGCTGGAGACACTCCTGTTATTGCTAATTGGACGGGTAAAAATATTACTGCTACAACTGCTACAGATACTGGAATTGCTATCACAATTAAAAAAGCTGGTACATATAGATTTAAAATCCCTGCTGTTGCAAAAAGTAGTTTTTCAAGCGGATCTCCAACAGTATCTTTATATAAAAATGGAACTTCCGCAAACTCTACCACTATCACTTCTTCTACTGTTGAATGTATTTCATTTGATTTAGAATGTGCAGTTGGAGATGTGATTAGTGTGTATGCTCAAGCAGTTGGGAGTAATTATAGTAGCACAACTGTAACTGTGTTCGGCTTAATTGCCTGTATAGATTGGGCAAATGGGTTATAAAATTATTTATTGAATATGGAGGAAAATATATGAATAATACAAAAGCTCTTACAGATGTAGATATAAGCACATCTGTAGATAATATATTTGTAAACGATTCAGGTAAGGTACGACAGGTTAGTAAAAAAACTTTATCTGAAGCTTTAAAATCTGCGGGGGGGGTACTCCTTCGGAGGATTATGAAAATTTGAAAACAGAAGTTAACGAACTGTCTGAAGGAGTTAATCAACTAAAGGAATCCTTAGGGAATGTCGTTAAAATAACAGAAACAAAATCAACAAACAAACTAAATTTTACAAATGTAGAAGAACAAGAGAAGAATGGCATTACATTGTCTTATCAAGACAATGTTCTATCTTTAAATGGTACGGCATCAGCCACAACAGAATTTACAATTCCACTTGCGGAAAATTTATCAGACGGCATTTATAAATTTTATTACGAATTATTAGAAGGCGATTTCAATCAGAACATATTATATAAGTATCAATCAAATGCTTATGCACAATTTACAAAAAATACAACAACTGTTAAAGATAGAACTATTAATGGACAAAATAGGAGCAAAATTTCTTTAACAAATGGTCAGAATTTTGAAAATTGTAAATTCCATATTTGGGCTGAATTAAGTAGTGAAGCAACTGGTATTTTTTCAGTGCCAGGAACAACACACAAAGATGTTGCTTTTAATAACGATTTAGAAATACCTCAAGTCAAAAAAAATGAATATGAAATTAATAATCTTCAAAAAATTTTAGCAACAGAACAAAACTATGAATTAATCACGGGCAAAATGGTGTACAAAAATGGTGAGATAAAAAGCGATACAAATTCTGCTTGTATTAATTTAAAACTGGAGGCTGGCGATACTATTGTGTTTAAGGCATCTGGATCAGCGAATCATGCGATTATGTCAGAATCAACTCCTGATTTTGGAAAAGTTATAAATATTATAACAGTCGGTACAAGTAATGATGAAATGGTATTTGAATATACTGCTGATCAAGATATATATCTTGTCCTAAGCTGTCGATCAAATAAAGAGTATAGCATTGAAAAAATATTATATTTAGAAAAATTAAAATCTGCTTTATTAGGCATACTAAACACTAAAGAAGATTATAGATATTTATTAAAAGTGTTCGAAGGTAAAAAGGGATTATGTATTGGAGATAGCCTAACATACGGAGTTGTAAATGGTGCTAGTAGCGGAGCAATTAACACTACAAAAAACTATCCTTATTGGTTTAATAAAATGACAAATCTAGCAGTAGATGTAGATGGGCATCCAGGATGGACAGCTTCGCAAATGTACGAACGTGTAAAATCAAATAATTACGCAGAATACGGTTTTATATTACTGTTTTTAGGAACTAATGGTGGATTAACAACAGATGAACAGATAAGTGCTTACAAACAAATAATCGAAAAGTTTATAAGCGATAATAATGATGTGAAAATTTTTCTTATAACTCCTTTTACTGTGAATGGCTATTCTAAGCAAGATACTGTTGATAAAATTTATGATATTGGGAAAGAAAAAGAAATTGCAGTAGTTAATGTAGATATCGCACCTTTTAAATATACTGTTGTTGATGGAAAAATACATGAATATGATATTACACATTTGTCAGAGATGGGATATTTTTTGTTAGCAAATGTGATTGCTAATGGAATGGGAAAAGGAATTTACGATTACCTAAAACAATATAATGAGTGCTGAGTGTAATTAACTAAAGCAGGCTTTAGTTAACAACCACACAAGACCTTTGGGTCTTATTTTTATGCAAAAAAACTAAATAGGTCAATCAAGAAGGAGGCGATAATAACGGCAAATACAATAGAAAAAGTTACAGACATAGATTTAAATGGAAGCTCAATCGAATGTGCGAAATTAACAATTACAGATACTTCTGTCCCATTTGTTTTAAAAAATATCATGACATCTGGGAAAAATTATACGTTTAGTTTATATCTTAAAAACTCCAATTCCTCTTCTCTCATTGTTATGGGAGAAGAATTGCCATCTTCTACGTCTTGGGTCAGACAATACACTTCTTTTACTGCTACTGGAACCGATCTTTCAATCTTGTTTAAGGCAACTGGTATATATTATTTTTATAATATGCAGTTAGAAACAGGTAAAATATGTTCAGATTGGACTCCTAACCCACAAGATGTAGATGATGATTTGGAAAATGCCACTTCTATTGCTCAACAAGCGGCTGATAAATTCAGTTGGATTGTTAAAAGTGGAACAAGTTCAAGTAATTTTGAAATTACTGATAGATTAATAAATCTTGTATCAGCAAACATTAATATTGATGGTGTTGTAAGCTTTATGAATACTGCTAAAGGAGAGGGCAGAAAGAATCTATATAATTTAGATTACTCTAGTTTTGAAAATGTTGCTTCACAGGAAAATGCTATATGCTACGCAAAAGATAACGGTGTAACTTCTGTCGGCATTGATAGTTCGGTATCTTATAATGGAGATAAATCTCTTAAAATCAGTTATACTACTGCAAATTTAAACTCAAGTACAACACCATTGTATTTAGGAAGTTCTGCAAATAATTACGGTTGTGTAAAAATACAAGCAGGCAAACAATACATACTTTCTTGTTATGTAAAATCAGATTCTACTACGGGAATGTTCATGATAGATATTCAGGGACATGATACCCCAGACACTAAAACAAATGGACTTTATCTATCTAACATTGATCCGAGAAGATTACCAGGAAGTTCCACTTATGTTAATCTAAGTACGGATTGGCAACGAGCTATTTGTGCAATTAAAGTCGCAGATAATGCAACTGGATTATACTGGTCTGTGGTTCCTCTTATCTGGGGGAAACCAAGCAGTTCTAATGTGCCTCAAACTTTCAATGTATGGGTAGATTGCATTATGTTGGAAGAGGTTGATTCTATTTCAAATGAGCCTGGTACTTACATACTCGATAAAGAAACTATCATAGATGGTGGAAGTATTAAAACCGATACTATTACTGGTAATCAAATTTTGGCAGGTTCCATCACGGCAGACAAAATCGCAACAGATGCAATTAAATCCAAAAACTACATCTCTTCTGGTGGAACACAGGGATCTTTCTTAAATCTGGCAGATGGTAGTTTTAAGAGTCCTAATTTAAGTTGGGATTCAAATGGTAATTTGATTGCCAAGAATGCGAACTTGAGTGGACAGATTACTGCTACTAAGGGTAGTATTGCAGGGTGGACTATCATTAAGGATAAGATGTATACGACAGGATCTGGTAAATATACTGGTATTGGCAAATATGGAAGCGCTTATGCTTTCTGGGCTGGCGCAACAAGTAACGACAACGGAAATAGTGCTGTGTTTAAGGTCGGTCATACTGGTAAATTAACAGCCGCGGATGCAGATATTACTGGAACGATTACTGCTACAGATGGTAAGATTGGACGTTATGATATTACATCAACGTATCTAATGACAAATAGCGGAAGTAATGCATCTGGTATTGGTGGGGATCAAGCTTTCTGGGCAGGAAAAGAAGATAGCAATTCTGCGCCATTTAGAGTTGGATATGATGGAGGCGTATATTGTGGAAGTTTCTCAAGTGAAAGTTCGGCATTAAAATTAACATTGAATAACGGATATTTGACAATCACTAATAAATCTGATGGAACTACTGCGTTTCGTGTTGATGAAGACGGATACACCAGATGCACTATTTGTTATGCAGGGAATTATTTTGGCAAATCAATGGAATTAACTGGTAATATTGCAGCTAACGATCTTACTGCTAATGGATATCTTTACTGCTCTGAAGTACATAGCTCTGGTGCAGTTATCATTGGTTCCGATAGTGAATCATTCTACTGGGCACATGGATTCCAAATTGCTAGAGGTACTTCATGGGGTGGTGTATGTATCGGAGACGATGGTCAACAGTTACGTTTGTATGGAACTTCAATCTGGGCATCTCACAGCATTTCTACTTCGGACGAAAATCTTAAAGAAAATTTTACAACTCTCGATCAGTATGAAGAGTTTTATATGAATTTAAATCCTATAGGGTTCAATTACATTGGAGATTACGATGGTAAGAAAACTCATTTTGGATTTGGTGCTCATAAAACAGAAGACATCTTAGAATCCGAGGGTTATGATTCTGATAAATTTGCTGTAGTAACACATAGACCGCTCGTACAAGAAGATATTGAAAAGCGTTTCGGGAAAGATGTTGAGGTCGATATTGAAACGGAATATGGTGTTTCTTATACAGAATTTATTGCATTAAATACCCATATGATTCAAAAAACACGAAGAGAACTTGAACAAGTCAAACAAGAGAAAGAGAACTTAGAAGCTCGCCTACAAGCAATCGAAGCAAAGCTTGGACTTTAAGAACGGATAAACAACTAAATAAAACATAAATTTGGTCATACATAGAGCAGTTTTCGGACTGCTCTTTTTGTATGCAATTTTACAGAAAGAAAGGTGAAATACATATGGTATACACAGTTAAATTAGATAGCTCTGACGACAAAGTGTTTAATCTTATGCAGTTTAATTCTATGACTTTTGACATGGAATGTAAACTTGTCGTTTGCACAGATGATCTAAAAGCGGTTAAATCAGCATTTACAAACTTCAAAACATTAGACATCTACAGAGATGATGTGCAGATTGCAACTTATACATGCTTTAACAATTACAAAGAAATCTCTTTACAACAAGGATTATATAACAACACAAATGGAGAATGGGAAGATGCGCTAATTGTATCTCTTACAAGAGCAAATATTGTAGAACAGGTGCAGCGACTTGATGAAAAAGTTAATCAGATCGTTGACGTTAACACACTGACTCTTGATGAGTACAAGAACTATTTACAGGAGAAAAACAAAGCTGCTCTCGCTGAGTTCTTAGCAAGTCAGAGTGTAGAATTCAATGGTAAGCCTTATGGAGTATCTGAAGAAGATCAGAATGAAATGGCTCTGAACTTTATGCAATATCAAGCTCTTACTACTGCTGGTCAGCAAGTAACTCTTGAATGGCATAGTAAGAAGAGTGCGTGTGAAACATTCACTGCTGAGGAATTTGTGCAATTAACAGCAATGATCAAAGCATTTATCTATCCTTATTTCCAACAGATGAATGTAACAAAAGCGCAAATTTTCAGTTCTACTAACAAAGAAGAATTGGACAAGATTGAAATTAAATATGAAGTAATTCCTGTGCAGTCAACAGAACCTACTACTCCTTCAGAGGGAAAAGATTTAGTTACGACTGATAAGACAGATGAAACAGGAAAAGATTCAGTTACGACTGAAGAATAATTAGTTTAACAGAGAAAAGGAGAAAATTAATATGGAAATGACAAATATGCAGGCAGATATGATCTTAGGACAGTTAAATACAATTTATGCATCGTTAACAAAGAGTGCTGAGCCAGCCCCTTGTACTCTAACATTTGGACTTGCCAAAACTATTAGAAAGTGTCAGACAGAACTGAAAGAATATTTTGAAGAGAAACAGAAACTCTTACAGAAATATGACATTACTACTGACGCTCAGATCAATGGCACAGAAAATGGGCAGAAATTCTTAGCAGAGTTTAATCCTTTGAGTATGGAAACCTCAGAAATTGAGTTCCATAAACTTAGAATGACATTTGATGAATTGTGTGATGTTATGGAAAACTACTCTGGTGCAATGATTGGAGATCCTATGATTCTTCAGCTTATTTGTAAAGATGAAAGTGAAAACAAGGACGATGATCAAAAAGAAGGTGAATAGATATGTTGCATGTAAAGAAATCATGTAAATATCTTATCTTATTCCTTATTGGAGCATTTGCTTATTGTGGAATTGAAATCATCTGGCGAGGATATACACATTGGACAATGGGAGTGTTAGGTGGTACTTGCTTTATTCTTATTGGGCTGATCAATAACAGTCGCTTCTTCTACCATCTTATGCCCTTTCGTGAACAAATGATTCTCGGAGGATTGATTGTTACTGTAATGGAATTCATAGCGGGTTGTATTTTAAATTTATGGTTAGGTTTAGGCATTTGGGATTACTCTCAGATGCCTTTTAATCTGTGCGGGCAGATTTGCTTACCTTATACAATTTTATGGATTTTACTGAGTGCAGTATGCATTGTTGTAGATGATTCGCTGAGATATTTATTATTTGGAGAAGAAAAACCAGAATATGTTTGGTAAAGACTTAAAGGAGTGATTTTTATAAAATAATCGAGGTAATTACATGATAGAAAATTGGAATATTATAATTAATTTTTTATCTCAACATGGGGCTGCATTGACAGTGTTTGTCTTTGCGGTTCTTTTGTTTGCAGATAAAATTTTTGATGTCACTTCCAAATTAAACGAAAAGTTTGGTTTTGAGACACGTGCTTCATTAGAAAAGAAACATCAAAAAGAAGTGATTGAACAACAACGCTTAATGATCGATAAGCATACAGAAACTTTGGATAAACTAACACAGATTTTGAGCAATCAGAATAAAGATATTCAAGTTATCAAAGACATGATGAGAGAGCAAGCCGCATTATTAACAGACCAAAAGGTAGGCATGGAACGACTATTTGCACATACAGCTGAACTGGCTAAAAAATTAGATGATGCGTGCGCAATGGACGTTGCTTTATCTGAAGGTGTTGCTGCAATGCTAAGAGACAGAATCAAACAAGCCCACAGGTATTACAAGCAAAAAGGTTGTATTTCCCCTACGGGGCTTGAAAACATCAATGCTATTTATAAGGTATACCATGACCAATTACATCAAAATGGCGTTGGAGAAAAAATGTATAACGAAATTAAAGCATTGCCTATTAAGGATGAAGAGTCATTCTTGTAGGTCTTTTTTATTGCAAAGGAGGATTGCATTATGAACAAATTTAAGGAATTTTTAACAAGCATTAACTGGAGTGAAGTTAAACCACATACTGTTGTAAGTCTGATTTTACAGGTGTTAGCTTGGATCAATATGGGATTAACTGCGGCAGGCAAACCTGTAATTGATGTGCATGAAGATGTAATTAACCAGATTGTAAGTTGGGTATTTGTATTTGGTACTTCTGCTTATGGTAACTGGAAGAATCATAGCTTTACTTGGTTTGCACAGACAGGAGATAAGATTGCTTACGCATTACGTGATGGTAGATTAACCGCTGATGAAATTGATCAGATTATGGAAAAGGTTGCAGATAAAGACGTAATCGTAAAAGTTGATAAGGATTTATTTGAGAAAGAATTAGACGATGTCGCAGAGGGTAAAGAGTCTGACGACATTGTTGGATAATTTGCTAAGTGAGTAATTAGTAATTGAATAATTAGTTGTTGGGGCAGTCGCTGTTATGGTGGCTGCTCTTTTTAGATAAAAGAAAGGAAGTTTGATATTTATGGCATTAAAATTTAAAACTTTAAAATGCAACTCTGACAACTATGGTGTCAAGAGAAGCTTAAAAGATATTAAATGGATCGTAATTCATTACACAGGCAACAAAGGAGATACCAGTGAAGCAAATTGTAAATACTTCCAGTCTCCAAATAGAAATGCAAGCGCACATGTATTTGTTGATGGCGGTAAATATGTATATAAATCTGTTCCATTGTCTAATGTAGCATGGAGCGTTGGTAAATTATATGAAAGAAAGTATGCTGTTGATTGGGGCAAATGCACTAATGCTAACAGCTTAAATATTGAGATGTGTAATTCTGTCGGGAAAGTGCCTAATAATGTGTATAAACAGACTGTTGAATTGACGAAATATTATATGAAGAAATACGGAGTCCCTGTTTCACGCATTACGGATCACTACAGGGTGGCTGGAAAGTGCTGTCCCGAACCTTGGGCTTCTCCAAATAGTAAAGGTTTTGCACAATTCAAAGCAGACATTTCTGGTTCTACAGTAGTAAAACCAAAAGCATCTTCTAAGTTCAAATCTTACAAAGTGAAAGTAACTGCTTCTGCTCTTAATGTACGTAAGTCTCCATCTACAACAGCTGCTATTGTCAGAGATGCTTATAAGAAAGGCACAACAGTTACAATTAAAGCTGTTAAGAATTGTTGGGGTAAAACTAAAGATGGTTGGATTAAACTATCCTATACAAAGAAATGCTAAGGGAT
>OCAV01000670.1_pt1 | contig 27285 bp, 17 predicted proteins | sample 1538331 | NCBI WGS metagenome assembly OCAV01 (sample SAMEA2580297, study PRJEB22360) | human gut metagenome | biome: human gut; feature: human-associated habitat; material: faeces | place: Denmark | collected 2008/2010
AAGCCGATGCCGGCGATGATGAGGAAGGCGTGGCCGTGGTCGTCCTTCGGGTGGTCGAGCAGGGTGAGACGGCCCATGTCCACCAGGCGGGAGCCGTGGGAGGTGGCCACGGTCAGCGCGGCGTCGATATCGTCCACGGGAACGCCCATATTGCGGGCAAACAGGTTGCCGGTGCCGATGGGGATGATGCCCAGCGCATGGCCGGTGCCGGAGACGGCGCTCGCCACCGTGCGCACCGTGCCGTCGCCGCCGACCGCGATCACCACGTCGGCGCCGTCCTCCAGCGCCTCAAGCGCGCAGACCCTGCCGTCCTTGTCAAGCTGGGTGTCGTAGAAGCGGATGCGATTGAGCCCCTTGGCCTCGCAGAACCTCTGGATATGCAGCCGGCGGGCTTCGGCCTGCGGTTTGGACGGATTCACGATGAAGGCGTACTGCACCTCGTCGTCCCGGCGCTTCTCCAGCGTCTGAGCCAGCTTGCGGCGGCGCTGCGCGCGCAGGGCGATGACGATGACGGCGATGAGCACCACCACAATGGCGATTGCGGCGATGATCAGAAACACGGTGAGGACAGGCTGAGGCATGGCTCCTATTGTTATCGGTGGGGAGGTCGTTTGCGGCCATGGTGCGCCGTACGTGAACATTTCCTGCACGCAACAGCCCCGTGGGGCGCGATTATGGTTCAATCGCGTCTCATCTGACGAAATTGGCCGGGTGGACCCGTCCGCGGACTTTCCCGGGCTTCCCTGTGATTTCCGCGTGACTCCCGCGCATTCGGCCATTGTCGGTGTCTGCTTACGCGGCTAGTCTGGTGCCCATGCTTGATATTCAATTCATCCGTGAACACACCGATATCGTCAAGGAATCCCAGCGCAAGCGCGGCGAGTCCGTGGAACTCGTCGACGAAGTGCTCTCCTCCGACACCGCACGTCGTGAGGCGCTGAAGGCCTTCGAAGAGGCTCGCGCCCAGCAGAAGGAAATCGGCAAGAAGGTCGCCTCCGCCCCGGCGGACGAGAAGGCCAAGATCATCGCCGAGACCAAGGAACTGTCCCAGAAGGTCTCCGAATACAAGTCCAAGGCCGATTCCGCCGCCGAGGAATACACCACCGCCATGTGGAAGCTCTCCAACATCGTGGAGCCCGAAGCTCCCGAAGGCGGCGAGGACGACTACGTGGTCGTCAAGAAGGTTGGCCAGATTCGCGACTTCGCGGCCGAAGGCTTCGAGCCCAAGGACCACCTGACCCTCGGCACCGGCGTGGCCGGCATCGACATGCGCCGCGGCGTCAAGGTCGGCGGCTCCCGCTTCTACTTCCTGCGTGGCCAGGTGGCCCGTATGCAGATCGCCATGCTCACCATGGCCGTGGACCAGGCCGAGGAGCACGGCTTCACGCTGGCCATCACCCCGACGCTGGTGCGCCCCGAGGTCATGCGCGGCACCGGCTTCCTGAACTCCCACGCCGACGAGATCTACCGTCTGCGCGAGCCCGACGACCAGTACCTGGTCGGCACTTCCGAAGTGGCGCTCGCCGGCATGCACGAGAACGAGATCCTCGACCTCGGCAACGGCCCGCTGCGCTACTGCGGTTGGTCCTCCTGCTACCGCCGCGAGGCCGGCGCCGCAGGCAAGGACACTTCCGGCATCATCCGCGTCCACCAGTTCGACAAGGTGGAGATGTTCGTCTACGCCAAGCAGGAGGACTCCTACAAGGAGCACGAGCACCTGCTGGCCATGGAGCAGGAGATGCTCGCCAAGGTCGAAGTGCCCTACCGCATCATCGACACCGCAGCCGGCGACCTCGGCTCCTCCGCCGCCCGCAAGTTCGACTGCGAGGCCTGGGTCCCGACCCAGGGCCGCTACCGCGAGCTCACCTCCACCTCGAACTGCACCGAGTACCAGGCTCGCCGTCTGAACATCCGCGAGCGTATGGAAGATGGCGGCACCCGTCCGGTCTCCACGCTCAACGGCACGCTGGCCACCACCCGTTGGCTGGTCGCCATCATGGAGAACCATCAGCAGAAGGACGGCTCCATCGAGATTCCGCAGGCCATGCGCGCCTACATGGGCGGCAAGGAAGTCATCGAGCCCACTAAGTGGGAGGCCTGAGTCTCATCGTGCTTTAGCTCCCTTTAATGGGGGAGCTGTCAGCGTAGCTGACTGAGGGAGAGATCGCTAATAGCCAGCAGGCGAATCCAAGACCGACCGCACTGCCGAATATCAACATCCCTCCCTTCTGTATAATGAATACTTGCGCGTGTGAACGCGCATCAGGACAGGTGTCTGAGCGGCCTAAAGAGACGGTCTTGAAAACCGTTGAGGGGCAACCCTCCGCGAGTTCGAATCTCGCCCTGTCCGCGAACCGAGGCCTGGGCAACATGCCCAGGCCCTTTTTCTTTTTCTGGAACCTGTCTTCTTGATCGCCACCGGGGTGCTGATATATTGGTTTGTGATGCCGTAACATGCGGTGTCCCCGTTGATATGACGGGCCAATCGGCGTGAGCCGATAAGAAAAGGCCCGACGTTTGCAGCATCGGGCCTTTGCGTTGATTACGGGCTTGCGCCTTTAATCAACAAGGTTGCAAGATGAATCATATCACGATGCACGGTAGTCTGACCGTGAACGGGCGCACCGTGATCGTCCATGTGGGCGATGGCTAGGCGAACGCCACGGTTGACGGCACGCACTTCAACGTGCGTAGCCTGTGGCAGCTCTACCAGTTGCTGAGACTGCTCGTGTAGCGTCTCATTAAGGCGCGGTGCCCCCCTAGTCGGGTATCGCGCCGGCAACCTGAAAACCGATAATGTTGGCAAGTGCTTGCAATTTGTGGTGGACGATTGCAAGCTAACGTCTTGGATTGTTGCCGCTATCCAATATCTCATTAGGTCTACCGGTGGACCAAAAGTACGTTGCTTTGTAAGGGGAGTTAATGAAATGAACAAACCCGCACAATCGAGCATCGAATCGGTTTAATGCCACTCACCTCAACGGGACGCGCGGTAATTGTTAGCTAAGTTGACAATAAAAGAGCAAAGGCCTAAATTAGCAATCAGTCATCACGCTGAGGTGATGATTTCACTAGGAAGGAGTAGAGATATGGTATCGCACAACAAGCGCATCGTGGCTGCTCTTGCTGCGGTAGCAGCAATGGGTATTGGTTTGGCCGGTTGCGGCGGCAGCGACACTGCCGGCGACACGAAGCCCGGCAGCGATGGCGGTGTGGTCAACATCACCTATATGCATCGTCTGCCCGATGCCGAAGGCATGACCTTGGTCAACGACATTGTGGCCAAGTGGAACAAGGAGCACCCGAACATTCAGGTCAAGGCCACCAAGTTCGATGGCAATCCCGCCGACATGATCAAGAAGCTCGAGACCGACGTCAAGGCTGGCAATGCGCCGGATCTGGCTCAGATCGGTTACGCCGAGGTTCCTGAGGTCTTCACCAAGGGCCTTCTGCAGGATGTCACCGATGAGGCCGCCAAGTACAAGGACGATTTCGTTTCCGGCCCGTTCGCACTGATGCAGGTGGACGGCAAGACCTACGGTCTGCCGCAGGACACCGGCCCGCTGACTTACTTCTACAACGCCGCTGAATTTGAGAAGCTCGGCATCACCGTGCCGAAGACCGCTGACGAGCTCATTGAGACCGCCAAGAAGACCGCTGCCCAAGGCAAGTACATCATGACCTTCCAACCTGATGAGGCCATGATGATGATGTCCGGCCAGGCCGGCGCTTCCGGTCCGTGGTACAAGGTCGACGGCAACTCCTGGGTTGTCAACACCCAGACTAAGGGCTCCAAGGCCGTGGCCGATGTCTACCAGCAGCTGATCGACAACAAGGCCGCCCTCACCAACCCGCGTTGGGATGCATCGTTTGATAACTCCATCCAGTCCGGTCAGCTGATCGGCACCGTGGCCGCCGCTTGGGAAGCCCCACTGTTCATCGATTCCGCCGGTGGCACTGGTGCTGGTGAGTGGAAGGTCACCCAGCTCGGTGACTGGTTCGGCAATGGCACCAAGACCGGCGCCGATGGTGGTTCCGGTGTGGCCGTGCTCAAGGGTTCCAAGCACCCGGCCGAAGCCATGGAGTTCCTTGACTGGTTCAACACCCAGGTTGATGACCTTGTCTCCCAGGGCCTTGTCGTGGCCGCCACCACCGCGGATGCCAAGACCCCGCAGAAGTGGTCCGACTACTTCAGCGGACAGGATGTCATGGCTGAGTTCAAGACCGCGAACGACAACATGGGTGACTTCACCTACATGCCTGGCTTCTCCGCAGTCGGCGCTGCAATGAAACAGACCGCCGCCAAGGCTGCCGATGGTTCTGCCAAGGTTTCGGATGTGTTCGACACCGCTCAGAAGACCTCGGTGGATACGCTGAAGAACCTCGGTCTGTCCGTCGAGGAGTGACCTCACTAGGTCTTGTCAACGGGCCGGCTTGAAATAGCCGGCCGTCCAAGACCTCCGATGCCTCGCATCACCATAGCGAAAGGCCGGGGCACATACTCCGGCCTTCCGTATTGTTTGGGGGTATTGCTGCAGGGGCGCTGTGGCCCTTGTCATTTGTTTTACTGTTCTTTGCGAAGACAGGTTTTGTATTATGACTGCATCCACTACTCAGGCGAAGGGCAAAGCACCTAGGCGTGCCGCCGCCAAGCCGAAGCGGTCCGGCGCTCAGAAGCGCGAGAACCGCACCGGCTGGGCGTTCATGGCACCGTTCGCCGTCCTGTTCACTTTCGTGTTCATCTTGCCCATCATCTGGGCCATCTATTCCAGCTTCTTCCGTCAGGTCACCGAGGGCGGTGGCGCATACGGCGGTGGCGAGCTGGTCAATAAATTCGTAGGATTCCAGAACTTCCAGTATGCTATTACTTCCGGCAACTTCTGGTCCGGCGTCGGCAGGGTGCTGATCTACACCCTGATTCAGGTGCCGATCATGATCATCGCCGCACTGGCGTTGGCCATCGTCATCGACTCGTTCGTGGTCAAGCATGTCACCGGTTTCCGTCTGGGCTACTTCCTGCCCTACGCCATCCCCGGCGTCGTGGCCTCGATTATCTGGGTCTACCTGTACAACGGCCAAATCTCGCCGATCGTCAAGGGACTTGCCGCCATCGGCGTCAATGTGGACTTCTTCAACAAGAACATCGTGCTCGGCTCGATGGCCAACATCACCACATGGACCTTCACCGGCTACAACATGCTGATTTTCCTTGCCGCACTGCAGGCCATCCCGCATGACCTCTATGAGGCCGCCCGTATCGACGGCGCCAATGGTTGGCAGATTGCCACGAAGATCAAGCTGCCGAACGTGCGTGGCGCGGCCCTGCTGGCCATGCTGCTTTCCATCGTCGGCACCATTCAGCTGTTCAACGAACCGCAGATCATGTCTACGGCTGATCCGGGTATTTCCAAGTCGTATACACCGATGATGATGGCCATGAACACTTCTCAGGGCACCATTACCCCGTCTGGTGACGGTCCGGCCTCGGCCATCGCCATTGTCATGGCTCTGATCGCAGGTGTGCTTGCCGTGCTGTACACCTTGGCCGAAAGGAAGGTGAACGAGTAATGAGCTCCGCAACCGTTGAAGCACGCGCCCGCAAAAAGGCCGAGCGCAAGCTCGAAAAGCAGCGTCAGGCTGCGCAACACGATTTGCCTCGCTCCATGCGACCGTCCGCGGCCGTGAAGACCCTCACCGTGGTGCTGCTGGTACTGGTGTTGATCTACTTCCTGTTCCCGATTTACTGGGCCATCATCGCGTCCACCAAGACGCCGGCCCAGATGACCGGTAGCAACGGCATGTGGTTTGCTGTGCCGCTTGACCAGCTGCCCAATGCCATCGCCACTAACTATTCCAAGCTGCTTGGCTGGACTCGTGGCAACTTCTGGCGCTGGGTGCTGAACTCCCTGATCTACTCGGGCGTCTCGGCATTGATCGGCACCATCGTGTCTGTGATGGCTGGCTACGCCACCGCAAAATTCAACTTCCGCGGCAAGAACGCGGCCATCGGCATCATTATGGCCTGCATGCTCATGCCGTCCGCCCTGCTGACCATCCCGATGTACTCGATCTTCCACACGTTGCACCTGACCAACACTATGCTCTCGATCATCATCCCGTGCTGCGTTTCGCCGTTCGGCTTCTTCCTGGGCCGCACGTACGCACAGAGTTCGGTGCCGGACGAACTGCTTGAGGCCGCCCGCATCGACGGCGCGAGCGAGGCGAGGATTTTCTTCACCATCGTGCTGAGGCTCCTGGCCCCGGCCATGGTGACGATTTTCCTGTTCCTGTTCGTGGCCACGTGGAACAACTTCCTGCTGCCGTTGATGATGGTGTCTTCCGACACCTTGAAGCCCGTGACCCTCGGTCTGTACGGCATGGTCTCGCTGCCCACGTTCACCGATCGCGGCGCCCTGATGATGGGTGCGTTGCTCGGCGTGCTGCCCGTGATCGTGCTGTTCCTCGGCCTCCAGCGCTACTGGCAGTCCGGCCTCGCCGCCGGTGCCGTCAAGGGCTAACCAATCCGTTGCCCGGCATGTCGTGTCACTCCCTCCGGTGCCGGGCAACGTCCCTCCCATATTCAGTGACACGATTCCAATCGTCCGGCGTCACCGTAAGCGTCAAGGATCTACGCAGTCAGGGTCCCCGGGCCCGCGATGACGCCGGTCATTTTGTATGCGACGAATTCGTCGCTTTGTAGTTTTTTGATGACCAACCCCGCAAAGGAGCACTCATGACCAGCACCGGCCGCTTCACGCTGCCCAGTGAAGAGAATTTTGCCGAAAAGACCAAGGAACTCGCCGAATTGTGGGGTGCGGACGCCATCCGCAACTCCGACGGCACGCATCTGGACGAGGCAGTGCTCGCTCTTGGCAAGAAAATCTACAGCGCCTACTTCCCGACCCGCGCCCACAACGAGTGGATCACCCTGCACATGGACGAGACCCCGCAGGTCTACCTGCTGACCGCCCGTATCCTGGCCGAGTCCAACGCGGTGGATGTGCCGCTGATGGACGGTTTCTTCGAGGAACAGCTCAAGCCTAACCGTGACGCCGACCCTCATAAGTACTGGGAAGTCGTGGACCGCACCACGGGCGAGGTCGTGGACCCGTCCGGCTGGACGCTCGACCCGGGCGAGGACACCGTGCACGTGACCGCTGCCGTGCCGATGCACGAATACACGGTGAGTTTCCTGGCCTACATCATCTGGGACCCGGTCGAGATGTACAACCACCTGACCAATGATTGGGGAGACAAGGAACACGAGATTCCGTTCGACATCTACCATCCGGCCACCCGCAAGTTCGTGTTCGATACGTTCGAGCAGTGGCTGAAGGACAGCCCGCAGGTGGATGTGGTGCGTTTCACCACGTTCTTCTACCAGTTCACGCTCCTGTTCGATGCCAAGCGTCGCGAAAAGGTGGTCGACTGGTTCGGTTGCGCCTGCACCGTGAGCCCGCGCGCATTGGACGATTTCGAGAAGGAGTACGGTTACCGTCTGCGTCCGGAGGATTTCGTGGATGGCGGTGCCTACAACTCCGCGTGGCGCGTGCCCCGCAAGGCGCAACGCGACTGGATTGACTTCCTCTCCGGATTCGTGCGCGAGAACGTCAAGCGGCTTGCCGACATGTCGCACGCGGCAGGCAAGGAAGCCATGATGTTCCTTGGCGACCAGTGGATCGGTACCGAACCGTATAAGGACGGGTTCGAAAAGCTGGGTTTGGATGCGGTCGTCGGCTCCATCGGAGACGGCACCACCACCCGCATGATCGCGGACATTCCGGGCGTCAAATACACGGAAGGACGCTTCCTGCCGTACTTCTTCCCCGACACGTTCTACGAGGGCAACGACCCGAGCATCGAAGGCCTCGACAACTGGCGTAAGGCCCGCCGCGCGATCCTGCGTTCGCCGATCGGCCGTATGGGCTACGGTGGCTACCTCTCCTTGGCCGCCAAGTTCCCGAAGTTCGTGGACACGGTGACCCATATCGCCGACGAATTCCGCGACATCCACGACCGCACCGGTGGGGTGGCCGCCGAAGGCGAGCTCAACGTGGCGATTCTGAATTCCTGGGGCAAGATGCGTTCCTGGATGGCGTTCACCGTGGCACACGCCCTGCCCAACAAGCAGACCTACTCCTACTACGGCATTCTGGAATCCCTGTCCGGCATGCGCGTGAACGTGCGGTTCATCAGCTTCGACGACGTACTCGCGCATGGCATCGATAGTGATATCGACGTAATCATCAACGGCGGCCCGGTCGACACCGCATTCACCGGCGGCGACGTGTGGACCAACCCGAAGCTCGTGGAAACCGTGCGCGCCTGGGTGCGTGGTGGCGGCGCGTTCGTGGGCGTGGGCGAGCCGAGCTCGGCACCGCGCTTCCAAGCGGGCCGGTTCTTCCAGCTGGCCGACGTGATTGGCGTGGACGAGGAGCGCTATCAGACCCTCTCCGTGGACAAGTACTTCCCACCGGTGGTGCCGGACCACTTCATCACCGCCGATGTGCCGGTCGACCCGGCGGCCCGCGAGGCTTGGGAACAGGCCGGCTACCGCATCCCGCTGAGCGGTTGCGGCGGTGGTCAGTCCATCAAGCCGTTGGGCGGCATCGACTTCGGCGAACCCGTGCTCAACACGTATCCGGTCAATGAAAACGTGACCCTGCTGCGCGCGGACGGCGGGCAGGTGCAGCTCGCGACCAATGATTATGGCGAAGGCCGCGGTGTGTACATCTCCGGTCTGCCCTATTCGGCGGCCAACGCCCGCCTGCTGGAACGCGTGCTGTTCTACGCCTCCCACAACGAAGACAAGTATGCGGCTTGGAGCTCGTCCAACCCGGAGTGCGAGGTGGCGCACTTCCCCGAGCAAGGGTTGTACTGCGTAATCAACAACACCGATCAGCCGCAGCGGACCACGGTGACTCTGGCCGATGGCACCACCGAGGACTTCGACCTGCCCGACAGCGGCATCGCATGGCGTGAAGCCTGATTCCCGCGTTTTGGAGAACGGACCCATCATGACCGAAAGCAATGAAGTTTTATTCGGCATCGCCTCGCATTTTGCGCTGGAAGGTGCCGTGACCGGCATCGAACCTTACGGAGACGGCCATATCAACACCACCTATCTGGTGACCACGGACGGCCCCCGCTACATCCTCCAACAGATGAACACCAGCATCTTCCCCGATACGGTGAATCTGATGCGCAATGTCGAACTGGTCACCTCCACTCTCAAGGCTCAGGGCAAAGAGACGCTGGACATTGTGCCCACCACCTCCGGCGCCACCTGGGCCGAGATCGATGGCGGCGCATGGCGCGTCTACAAGTTCATCGAACACACCGTGTCGTACAACCTCGTGCCGAACCCGGACGTGTTCCGCGAGGCCGGCAGCGCATTCGGCGACTTCCAGAACTTCCTGTCCGAATTCGACGCCAGCCAGCTGACCGAAACCATCGCCCGCTTCCACGACACCCCGCATCGTTTCGAGGACTTCAAGGCCGCCCTCGCCGCGGACAAGCTCGGCCGCGCCGCCGCATGCCAGCCGGAAATCGACTTCTATCTGAGCCACGCCGACCAGTATGCCGTCGTGATGGATGGGCTCAGGGACGGTTCGATTCCGTTGCGCGTGACCCACAACGACACCAAGCTCAACAACATCCTCATGGACGCCACCACCGGCAAGGCGCGTGCGATCATCGATCTCGACACCATCATGCCCGGCTCCATGCTGTTCGACTTCGGCGATTCCATACGCTTTGGTGCGTCCACTGCTCTGGAAGACGAAAAGGACCTCAGCAAGGTGCATTTCAGCACCGAGCTGTTCCGTGCCTACACGGAAGGATTCGTGGGCGAACTACGTGGCAGCATCACCGCGCGCGAGGCCGAACTGCTGCCGTTCAGCGGCAACCTGCTCACCATGGAATGCGGCATGCGCTTTCTCGCCGACTACTTGGAAGGCGATATCTACTTTGCCACCAAGTACCCCGAGCACAATCTGGTGCGCACCCGCACCCAGATCAAACTCGTGCAGGAGATGGAGCAGAAGGCCAGTGAAGCCCACGCCATCGTAGCCGACATCATGGAGGCTGCCAAGTGAGCCGTCAGTCGAACCATACCCGAACCAGCATGATGGGGGCCGAGCAATGAGCGATCAGCTGACCGAGGTATACGCCAGCATCGACGCCCTAGTCGATTACGCCTTGGATCATCTCGACCTCGATCCACGCAACGCAGACTGGACCCGCAACCAAATCTTCGCCCTCTTCCACCTGGATTCCTACCCCGGACCCAAAACCACAACGTCGGCGGCGTCAGTGTCAGACGCAGTCCAAGACATTGTCGGCAGCCGAAGCCAGGCCCCCTCTGACGAAAAGACCCCCGACCCCCTACTCGCCGCCTTCCGCGCCGCCGCCACAACCGCCGGCCTCTTCGATCCGGAGGAAGGCCCGGCCTACGCCGACACCATCATGGGCATCCTCTCCGCCAACCCCGCCGATCTCGACGACCGGTTCCTGCTCATCGAGCACAGGGACGGCGGCATGGCCGCCATGCAATGGTTCTACGACTACTGTGTGGCCAACAATTATGTCAAGCGTGCCCAGCTCGACCGGAACCCGCGCTTCGACTCGCACGGGCTGACGGTGACCATCAACCTCGCCAAACCCGAATTCAAGAACATGAAGAAGGCGGCGGCCGGCAACGCCGTGTCCGGCGGCTACCCGAAGTGCACGATCTGCCATGAGAACGAGGGCTTCGCCGGACGTGACAAGCGCACGCTGCGCCCCCTGCCGGTCACGCTCGGCGGTGAGTCATGGTTCTGGCAGTTCTCGCCCTACGGCTACTTCGACCAGCACGGCATCTGCGTGAACACCGACCACACGCCGATGCATGTGGACCGCGACACCTTCGGCCATCTGCTCGACTTCGTGGACCGCTTCCCCGGATACTTCCTCGGATGCAACGCCGCGCTGCCTCGCATCGGCGGCTCGGTGCTCGCCCACGACCACTACCAGGGCGGCGGCGAACTGCTGCCGATGCACAAGGCCGCCACTTGGGCCGCCTTCACGCTCGCCGACTATCCGGACGCCGTGGTCGAAATCCTCGACTGGCCCGGTACCGCCGTGCGTGTGGTGTCGAAAAACCGCCAGAGCATCATCGACGTATCCGACATCATCCGCGAGGCATGGGTCGGTTATGACGACGCGGCGAACGGCATCGCCAGCCATGACGCGGACGGCAACCGCCAATCCGCCCTCTCGCCCAGCGCGATCATCACCGAACGTGGCTATGAGATGAGTCTCATCTTCCGCAACAATGCGATCAGCGACGAGTACCCGGAAGGTATTTTCCATGCACACCCCGAATACTGGCCGGTCAAGCAGGAGCCGATTGGACTGATCGAAGCCCAAGGCCTGTTCATCCTGCCCGGACGGCTCGTCGACCAGCTCGGCATCGTCGAGGAGGCGCTCGCCGAAGGCCGCGATTTGCCCGATGAAGTCAGCGAATTCAGTCTCGAATGGGGCGAACTCGCTGAAACATTGGCCGGAAACCGCGACCGCGAGGCCATCCACCAAGCCGTACGTGACGAGCTCGGCAGCGTCTGCTACCGCATCCTCGGCAACACGGCCGTCTTCAAGCAGAAAGCCACCACGCAAACATTCCTCGAAAGTCTTGGTTTTGCCGCTAGGTGAAACAGGTCAAGTGAAGTAAGCTCAATACTGAAGGAAAACCGAAGGCAAGTCCTTCCAAAGGAGGAGATATGACTACTGTTCTGGTTACGGGCGGTGCTGGATTCATCGCCACCCACACCGACATCGAACTGCTCGACAAGGGCTACGACGTTATTTCCGTAGATAACTACGGCAACTCGTCTCCCGTGGCGCTTGAGCGCGTCGAGCAGATCACCGGCAAGCCGGTCAAGCGTTACGACGGTGACGTGCGCGATGAGGCGCTTATGGAACGCGTCTTCACCGAAAACAACATCGATTGGGTCATTCACTTCGCCGGTCTCAAGGCCGTGGGCGAGTCCGTGGCCAAGCCGATCGAATACTACGACAACAACCTGTACTCCACGCTTGTGCTGCTCAAGGTGATGAAGAAGCACAACGTCAAGAAGATCATCTTCTCCTCCTCCGCCACCGTGTACGGCACGCCGAAGGAACTGCCGATTACCGAGGAGACGCCGACCGGCGGCACCACCAACCCGTACGGCACCTCCAAGCTGTTCCAGGAGCAGATTCTGCGCGACGTACATGTGGCCGATTCGTCCTGGACCATCGTGCTGCTGCGCTACTTCAACCCGGTCGGCGCACACGAGTCCGGCCTGCTGGGCGAAGATCCGAAGGGTATTCCGGCGAACCTCACCCCGTACGTGGCCAAGGTCGCGGTCGGCGAGCTGAAGGAAGTCCAGGTGTACGGCGACGATTACGACACGCCCGACGGCACTGGTGTGCGTGACTACATCCATGTGGTCGATCTGGCCAAGGGTCACGTGGCCGTCATTGACCACATCGACGAGGAAGGCGTGTTCGTCTATAATCTGGGCACCGGCCACGGCTACTCCGTGCTTGAGGTCATCAAGGCTTACGAGAAGGCCGCCGGCCATCCGATTCCGTACACGATCAAGCCGCGTCGTCCCGGCGACATCGCCGCCTGCTACGCCGACGCTTCCAAGGCGGAGAAGGAGCTTGGCTGGAAGGCCGAGCTGACCATCGACGACATGGCCGCCTCCTCCCTCAACTGGCAGACCAAGAACCCCAACGGTTTCCGCGACGCGGAGTGATATGAGCAGATGAGCTCCCTCTGATGAGGGAGCTCATCTGTCGTTTATCACACAATGCGCCTATCGGCGGCCCAGCGGGTGAGCTCGGTGCGATTCGAAAGCTGAAGCTTTCGCAGCACCGAGCTCACGTGCGTTTCGACCGTCTTGATCGAAATGAACAGTTCGGCCGCCACCTCTTTATACGTGTAACCACGCGCGATCAGCCGCATGACCTCCTGCTCGCGGGCGGACAGCCGGTCCAGCTCCTCATCATGAGCCCGTGCCGCACCATCAGCGCCGCCATCAGACCCCGCCGCCGGCACACCCTGGAAGGCCGAAAGCACAAAACCGGCCAGTTTTGGCGAGAACACGGCATAGCCCTCATGCACCTGCTTGATGGATGAAATCAAATCAGCGCCGGTAATCGTCTTGGTCACATAGCCCTGGGCGCCGGCGCGAATCACCGCCCCCACATCCTGCGGCGCATCCGAAACCGACAACGCCAGAAACACAGTGGTAGGGGAGTAGGGGCGCGATTTGGCGAGGATCTCGGCACCGCCGCCACCTTCACCGCCGGGCACGTGCACATCCAGCAACACCACCTGCGGCTTGGTCTGTGCGATCATCGCCACCGAACCGGGCACGTCCGCCGCTTGGCCGACGATATCGAAGGAATCACGCAACGTGGCGATTACGCCCGCACGGAACATCTCATGGTCATCGACCACGGCCACACGAATCTTGGCTGTCTCATTCTCGCTCATCGATGTTCTCCCTGCGCCGCTTTCAGCGCGATTGGCATATGCATTCTGACCTCGGTGCCCCAGCCGGCCCTGGACACTATCTCCACTGTACCGCCGCGCCGTTTGATGCGGCCGATAATCGATTCGCGGATGCCCAGCCGGTCGGGCGGAATGGCGTCCATATCGAAGCCTTCGCCATGGTCGCGCACGAACACTTCAACCATCGTGTCGCTGGCCTCGCAATACAAAGACACCGGCTCGCCGCCATGCGTGACCGCATTGACCAACGCCTGACGGGTGGCGTCCAGCAGCGCATCGGTCTGGGCGCTCGGCCGCGCGTCGCCCACGGTGACCACCTCAATCGGCTTGCCGTGCTCGTCCTCCACTTCGGCGGCGATCTGCTTCAATCCGGCTCCCACCGAACGATCCGATGTGGAACGTTCCTGATACAGCCATTCGCGCAGCTCGCGCTCTTGGCTACGCGCCAGGGCGAATACGGTGGTCGGTTCCTCGGAGTGCAGCTGAATCAGCGCCAACGTTTGCAGCACGCCATCATGCAGATGGGCGGTCATGTCCGCGCGCTCCTCTTCGCGCTCCTTCAATGCCTGCTCGTGGGTGAGCCGTTGCAGCATCGCGTTCGCCCACGGCATCACCGCCACCACGATACCGACGATCATCATGAATCCGCTGGCAACAATGCGTCGAGGAGAGGCGCCCCACCCAGGAATGCTGACATTATGCACATACAATGCCCATCCCATGAAAATCAGTGCGATGCCGCCCAACATAGACAACAGCTGCGTGCCTCGCGGACTAAGATTCATCCATGCCAGTGCGATGCCGCCCAACCCTACCAGCAGCGGAAGCACAATCTGGACATCCGCACCGGTGCTGGTGAGCAGCAGTCCGGTGGCCATCAACGCGAAACCGGCCAATGCCACGACGGCCGGTTTCGGAGCACGTTGGATGGCCTCGGACAATGATTCCGGTGCGGCAGCCGATTCGTCGTCATGAGCGGCAAGTGGCTGATTGCCTCGCGCAAGCGGCGCCTGATCAACGGGCACTGTGCGAGCTGCAGCCGTCACCGGGTCTCCGGCGGGCATGAACACCCACAGGAATACATAAGCGATGATGCCTGCGCCGTAGAGGAAGGTCAGTGCGATGAACGCAATCCGAATCCATGCCACGCCGATGCCCAAGTGCAGGGCGATGCCCTTGCACACACCGGTGAGCCAACGGCCCTGCCGGGGGCGCATCAACGGCATGCGCGCAGGCAGCAATGGTTCGGGAGATGACGTCATACTCCTATTGTGCCGCGCTCAGGGCGTTGCGGCCGGGGTTTTACCCGGTGTTCAGGGAACAATCAGGGTGTTCCCCGAGCGTTGTGGCAGTGGTCGGGCGGTGTAATGGAATCATGAGCAATCCAAACGCGAATCCGTATCAGCCACAGCCGCAGCCTGGTCCGCAAAAAAACAAGACATCGCGACGCTTCTTCACTTGGGTGCGATCCAGTGGACTGGTTCGCGGCGATGACCGGTGGATCGGCGGCGTATGCAGCGGCATCGCTTTACGGCTTGGCTGGAGCCCCACACTAGTACGTGCGTTGGTGATTGTATGTACATTGTTCTTTGGTTTTGGCGCAGCTCTGTACGCACTCGGCTGGTTTCTGATGCCGGATGTACGCGATGGGCACATCTTGGCCGAGGACCTCATTGCCGGCCAATGGGACTGGAATTGTCTTGGATGCTTCCTGTTCCTCGCCGTGGCAATCGTGATTCCAGGTGCGGGGTGGGTTTGTATTGCGCTCGCCGCCTTAGCGCTTTGGTTGTTAGCCAAAAGCGGCATTCGCCAGCAGGAAGGGTACGTATTCAGGGCATCTGCGCCGCGACCGGTTTCACAGCCTGTGTCATATCCAGCTCCACAGCCTGTCTCATATCCAGCCGCGCAACCGGTCCCTCAATCTCCTTTGTATTCAGCTCCGCAACCTGTTTCACAATCTGTTTCACAAACCGCGCCTAGTGTTTCACAACCTGTTTCACAGCCTGTCTATCAGTCGATGCCCAGCGTGATGCCGGGTACTGTGCCCGGCGCGATGCCCGGCACAGTACCCAACGGGCCGTTTGCCCCCGACCGTATGAATGCGACGGCCTATGCCCCCACCGAGTCCAAGCGCCGCAAGCCGGCGGGCCCAATCGTGGTCTTGAGCATACTGGGCCTTACCTTCCTCTCCTTTGCCGGTCTGATGGGACTGATTTGGGTAAACGACATGGGCATTATCGGCATTATGCGTCTGGGCACCATCTGGATTGCCGCAGTATGCATAGTGATGGGGCTGGTGGTCATCATTCTCGGATTCAGAGGACGGCGTACCGGTGGTCTGATTCCTCTCGGACTGGTTGCCGGTGGATGCGCGCTCTGCATGACCATCATTTCAGGCACGTATGGCGTGTACTACCGTGATCTTGGTGCCAGCGGCATCAATACTGTTGTTTCACTGAGCCAATCTGTCAGTGCGAGAAACAGCGACGGCATGAACGATGTGCAAAAGGATGGCATCTTCGTTGCCGATGCCAGCGATGCCACGTTTGAAACATTGCAGCAAGGTGTGGCGTTCAGCGGTGAAAACTACAACACCGATCAGGCAATCATTGATTGGTCCGATTGGGACAAGACACATGGACCGCACACGGTGAAGATGCTGGATGGCAAAACTTCCATCAGTAATTGCCCGGTCGGTACCATCACCATAGCCGCAACACAGGCGCAAGTGCATATCGTTCTGCCGGATTCCTGCACTTACGCCTTCGGCACCGCCGACTCCTACTACTCCACTTCGAGTGACGTTGGCGGCAAATACGAGATGGTATACAACAACTACATGGGTCCAAGCTTTGTTTTCTTCGAAGCTGAAAGTGCCACCAATGGGCCTGATCACGAATGGTTGTATAAGGAATCCGCCATGCCGGACAACGGCCCAGAATTAAAAATCAATATTCCCTATGTGGTGGAAGCACGTGTCAACGTGGTGTACGCCTCCGATTGGGAAGGCTCTACGTTCCAGCCGCTTGCCGATATATACGACGGCAACAGTACAAGCAAGAACACAACCGAACAATCGGAATGATCAAGCCGTTGCAACTAGGAGATGGAATCATGACTGATGAAACCAAGGAATTCGCCTCCATCGAGGATGCGACACCGACCACGGCCATACCTTCCGAAACCGACGCGACCACCGCGACCACAACCATGGTGACCGTCGATGACCGAACCGATACCACGGTGCTGCCATCCGCAGCGGATGATGACGAAACGGCTGTGCTGCCCGTCCCCGACAATCATGCGGATGCGTCGGTCTCGGATGTGGATACGCAGGCAACAGCTGCCTCTCCATCGCCCATCGAACCAACCACAGATCGGATTGCCCTGGAAACAGTTGCCGATGCCGTGGAGGGAGATGGTGGGCCGATTCCATCTGCCGATGATGTGCCGATGTACGCAGCATCTTCAGCACGACCTCCCTATGGGCAGTCTCAGACCGCCGGCAAACCATGCCAGCCTGGGGGGAGCGCCAAGAACGTCCAGAGCGCCAAGAACGTCCAGAATGCTAAGGATGTCAAGAGTGCCAAGAACATCCAGAAACAGAGCACCAGCGCGCCTACTGTGGTATTCGGACTATTAGGCGTGATTATCGGCGTGATCGCGCTGGTTTTCGGGTACATATCTCCGGATCGGATGATTTCGTTGTTCTCGCCGAATCCGCAATTGCTGACGGCTATTATTTGCGCCGTAGTGGGACTGATTCTGGTAATAGTGGCCGTTGTATGGGCCATAGTCGGTGCCGTCAAGAAGAGAAAATAGCGTTACAAACCATTGCATTACGGTCCCAGTAGAAGCACATTATGACGGGAGCCGACCGTTCTATGCTGATGGGGGGGAGGCATAGTAACTATGAAGCGGATTTCGGTGCGGCGGGTAGCGAGCGTCATCGTCACCGCGATGGCGATGACGCTGGTATTCGCCACACTTGGCTGGGCGATGATGCCGCAATGGAACACACGGCCCTACACCAAGCACATCGTTATCGCTTCTGCCGACACCACCATCACCCCTGCCCATGCGAACATTCCCCACGAGGGGCGATATCGTACGCGTGAAACCCGACTATCCATCAAGACCGGCGACGGCGTCACGCTACCCGCCGTACTACGTGAACCGGTCGGCGCTCCCGGGCCACGCCCGGCTTGTCTGTTCATTCACGGGTCCGGTACCAGTGGTGCCGAGGATTTCGGCGATATCGCCAACGCCATGGCCTCTGCCGGTATCGTGACCTTGGTGCCGGCCAAGCGCAACGACAACTACACCGTGCTGCATCGCGACTACCCGCGTTTTGCTCGCGAATACGGGCGTTCGCTCGACGTGTTGCGTGGCAGAATCGGCGTGGACCCCGCCAAAACCGGCATCTACGCCGAATCCGAAGGCACCTGGATCGCCACGATTCTAACCTCGAAACGGCAAGACATTGCCTTTGCCGTACTTACATCCGCACCGGTGTTCAATGGACGTGAGCAAATGGCCATGGCTGTCAGCGCCTATACGCATGAGGCCGGCGCGCCCAAGCCCGTGGTCAAAGACATGGCCAAATTGATGTCGCTGGACTACGCGCCATTCGATCTGGCCTATGCCGACTTTGATGCCGACCGGTATCTGAAATCCCTCACCATGCCGGTGCTGGTGAACTACGGCACCTACGATACGGCCATGCCCATCGAACAGGGGGCGCAGCGGATCATCGCCACGGCCAACAAGTCCGGCAACGAGAACGTCACCGTACGCTATTTCGCCGGCAACCATCAGATGCGGGCTGGTGAGGGCTTATTCACCCCGAACCTGCCATTGGCCGAAGGCTATACGCAAGCGCTGGAAAATTGGGTGAACGGTGTGACTGCCGGAACCAAAGCCGATGGATGGGCAACGCCCCAAGTCGCCGGTGCGACACCTCACCAGCGCTTCGCCGCGCCGCAACGTACCAGATCCGGTATCGTCGGCTCGCTTGGCGTGCTGGCCGGTCTGATGGTGGCAGGGCCCGTGCTGATCGTGATGGCGGCGATATTAGGTATTGGCTTGACTGTGTTTTCTTGGCTACAGACGTTGCTGGCCGGGCGACGTAGTGTGGCGACTGTGCGGGCCGTGCATGCGACGCCGAGTGAGCTGGGGGCCGCCCAGCGGCGCATGTTGCACGGCATTGCCGGCTTATCTGCCGGTATCGGCACAGCGGCGATGGTGATTACTGGGCTGTTGTACGGCTATATGAGCGCCGTAGGCGTATCGGCTGTATTGGTTATGCCTCAACCGCGGCTGTTTGCCGTCGGATGGGTGGTGCTGCGAATAGCGACCATGCTGTTGGTGGTGCTGTTTGCTTGGGAAATGGAACGTGTCTGGTATTGCCGCGCCGATATCGTCGGTGTGCGGCGCGTCATATGCGTGATGGTAGCGCTCGGCACTCTCGCCACACTGATGACACTGGCATTTTGGGGCCTATTCTCGCTGTAATTCTGCCGATGTGCGCTGGTAAATGGGGCCTGGCGGGCAGGCTGCGTTGGTGGTCTGGGTGTGGGGCGATCGGCAGATTGCGTTGGCCTGGGTATGGCCGGCCGACGTACATCAGTCGGGGTGTCCGATACACAGTGAATGGCTGAGTATTACGCTTGGGAGGCTTCGGCCTCCTCTAAGGTGTCGAAACCGCCGAGCTGGACTGTGTGCAACAAGGTTTCCTCAGTGATATTGCGTTGCGGGCTGGCTGCGGCGCGCTCGCCAATCATCGCTTCGTAACGTTCGAAGGTCTGGTCGGAATACGTACCAAGCTCGCCGCGCAGATAGGTTTCGAATGAGGTGGCAGATGGTGTGTCTTCGGTGGTGGTGAGTGCGCGCATCGCCTCGCCGAGCTTGGGGTAGCGCTCGCGGAAATCCTTGGCCCAGGCGACCTGCTGGGCGATGGCCTGTTCCTGACGGGCCGCGCGCTCTTCAGAGAGACGCGGAATATACGGCTCTATGTTCTTCGTGAAATTTTCCGGTGCGGTGGAGGCCATCATGCGGCCGTATTTTTCGGTCACGAGGTTGCGGCCCACGTGGTCGGCCGCGTCAAGATCAGCGGCATAGCTGGTGAGTAATGGCCGCTCCCATGTGAGGAACTGGGCCAACCGCATCTGGTGGAACACCGGCCAGTTGCCTTGGCATGCCGCGCGTCCACCCTCATTGTTGGTGCGCTGGAACTGATCCCATTCATGACGCACAATAGCCTCGCGCAGTTCATCATCAGTCAGTTCGTTGGTCATCGACGTTCCTTTCACTGATACCTCCCTCTGATGAGGGAGGTGGCACGGCGAAGCCGTGGCAGAGGGAGCTTGAATCTACAAACTTTTAAGCACCGGATCATCAGAGGCGATGTGGTCCTCGACATACGGGCGCTGCCATTCGAGGAAGGTCTCGCCGGACGTGGTCAGGTGTTCGCGTTTGAGTTCCTTGACGATATCCACCGCAATCTGCTCCACAATATCGTTGATTTTCTCGATTGCTGGAGCCGCGCCCTTGCCGCCTTCGCCAAATCCGGCCCCGCCATAGCAGGCTGCCGAACTCAATCGCATCACGGTTTCCAACTGTTCGCCCACGTTCGGCAACAGCGCGAACATCGAGCCAGACAGCTTGCGCAATGCTGCGAACTGCCACTTGTAATACGGCATATAGCCCACCACCATCGGCACGTTAACCAGGAACACCAACGAGGCGGTGGCCTGCACGAACTCGTGGATGGACAGCCATGCGGCCGCGCCGTCGCCGCGCTTCAACGAACGCGGCAGATTATATTGACCGGCCTGGGCGATCATGCCGAGTCGCTTGGAGATCAGCGCGAGCCGCACATCGTCGGGCATGTTCTTGAACCCTTGGCGCGTCTTGGAAAACAGACCGGTGGGATCGGCGAACACCTCGCCATTGGTGGCGGCGGCCAAGGTCGATTCCTGAAGCATTAGCCACTCATGCGGCGCGGTCTGCGCCGGCGCAGTGTGATACCCGGTGATCGACTCAAAGAAGTCACCGATGCGGAACACGCCGTCACGGCGATTCGCGCCCTGTGCGCGCGGCGTGACGGGGGAGAGCGGTGCATCAATCGGAGTCGTCATCGCTTCCGCCACATCAGAGGACGCCGCGCCTGACTCGGCAGTGGCGGTATCGTGCGTAGCGGTGCCGGGGGTGGGTGCGTTTGCCGCATCGGGTATGACGGTGGAGCCTGCACCTGCGGCGGGGAATGCTCCGGAAGCATCGGACCTGGCATGCGCCTCGAACGTCACGCGGCCTTGCGCATCCACGCTGAACTTGCGCGGCAGTGCCTCGTAATCGACCTCAAGTTGCTCGCCGATCGCCGCGTAATCCTCATCCGTAAGCCACAGGCAGAAGCGCGGGCCGAAATCGTGGTCCTGCGAATACGCATCATCGAATCCGTAGCATTCCGAGCCATGACCCACCAGACCGGCGGCGATACCCACGGCCTACAGCGGGGACATTGGTGACGGTTTCGGCTTGCCCATCTGCGTCCAGAACGCGCGGGCCAGCTTCAGTCCGGACACCGGGCATGCGGAAACGGCCTCGGCCGCGCCCGCAGAACCGGTCGACACCGAAACGGTGGATGGGGAAGATGCCGCGTTCGCACCGGTCTTGCCCTGTGTCGGGCTGTTCGGCAGCCGCGAGCCGGACTGGGGCAGCGCGCCTGCATCGCCGGCAACACCTGCATTGTCAACCGTCACCCCGGCCTGCGCCGCCGCTTCCTCGGCCTGCCGCAGATTGTCGGCGGTGATACGCCAGTAATCGGTGTCCTTGCCGTAACATTCCTCGATCACGGCCAGCGCATGCCGGTATCCAGTAACCGCATCCGCATACCGTCTCTCGGCAAAGCACACCTGCGCGAAGCCCGCCAGTGCGGAGGCATAATGCGCGGAATGTTCCAGATGGCCGGTGCGATAGATTTCCAGTGCCTTGGCTGCATGCCAATGCGCGCCCTCCAACTTGTGTTCGGTCAGCAGGGTCAACGCCAGATTCGTGTGCGAGCTGGCCACGTCGATATCCGCGTCCGGGTTCACGCTCGAGGCTTCGATAATGCGCAGCGCTTCACGCAACTCCAGTTCCGCCTTGTCGGGCCGATTCGTCTCGCTGTAGAGCATCGACAGATTGTTGTGCAGTGCTGCGAGCCTACGGTCGGTGGGTGCCAGCGAATGCCGGCAGACACTCTGCGCCTGATGATACAAATCCTCGGCCTGATCGTATTGTTGGGCCGCGCGCATCGCGGTAGCGCAATTGATTAGCGTGGTGGCCCACGCCTCGGATGTGCCGGTGGTCAAGCCCATACGAGCGGCCAGTTCCAGCGCCCGCTGCACAATCCACTGATTCTCCTTGTGCCGGCCCTGCGAGCGATAGAAGCCCATCGTTTCGTTGAGTACGGTGAGCAGTCCGGCCTCGTCGCCGGCGTTTTCCGCGTCCACCATCGCCTGTTCCAAGTACGGACCGGCTTCGGTGGCTGCCGCGTGGCGATCGAAAATCGCGTCCAGTCCGTTCAGGAATTGTTGGGTATCAAAGGTTGCGGGCGATTGATCGGCATCGTCCGTGGCCTGGTTCGCAGTAGAATCGGCACCTTGCGCTGCGGCCGCCGCATCGGTGTCGTCGGCATCGTCTGGACCATGCGCGAATTGTGCGGCGAATTGTTTGAGCAGTGCTTCCTCGTCCATACCGCCAGACCTCCCTGAATCGTGTCTGATTTCAGTCTATTAATACTGTGAACAAACGCGTCAGGGAGTTTGCTGTGAGCTTGGTCTCAGTCCACCTTGATTTCGCGCATGCGGTGAATGGCGTCGGTATCGGTTTCGCAGCGCCACGAGTAGAAGGCCAGCAGCCCTACGGCAAGCAGAGCCAGCGGCATACCGCCCAGACCGGTATAGCGATAGTTCATCGAGAAAGTGGTGAGCATCGCGCCGCCGACAATCGAGCCGATGGCATTGCCGAAGTTGAAGGCCACCTGCACGGCTGCGCCGGCGATGAGCTCGCCGCCGCCTTGGCCGGCTTCGGTCATCAGCAATTGCTGTGGAGCGGAAGTAAAGAACAATCCGACGGCGATCCAGAACGTCAGTACAGCGGTCATCGGCTGATTGCCCGGAGTGATCAGCACCAGCAGCAAGCCGAGGCAGGAGATGGACTGACCTATTGCGGCCGCGCCGGCATGCCTCCAATGGTCGGTCAGACGACCTCCAAGCAGACCGCCGATGACCATACCAAAGCCGGCAAGCATCATCAGCATCGGCACCAGGGAAGACGACCATCCGCCGGTTTTCTGCAGCCAGGGGGAGACGTAGCTCCACCAGCAGAACACACCGGCATTGCCGGTGAACACGGCGGCCAAAATCACCCACGGGCCACGGCGGGTGAGGAACTTGAACTGACCGGCGATGCCCGCGTCTTTAATCGGTGCAACGTACGGAATCCACGCCAACGCCAGCACAATCGTCATTGCCGCCCAAGCGGCCAAAATGCCGAAGGCAAGACGCCAGGAAAGGAACTCGGCCATCAGGGTGCCCGCCGGTACGCCGAGCATATTGGCTACGGTTTGGCCGGTGACCATTACCGATACGGCTTGTGCTTCTTTGCCCTTGTCGGCCAAGGTTTTGGCGATGAGTGTGGCGGTGCCGAAAAATGCGCCGTGCGGCAGGCCGGCAATGAAGCGCGCGACAATCAGCGTGGCGGCATTGACCGAGAACGCGGAGGCCAGATTACCGATAAGCGCAATCGCCATAAACAATATGATGAGGTTCTTCGGCGGCACCTTGCGGCCGAACACCAGAATCAGTGTGCCGAAGCACACGCCGATCGCATACGCGGAAATGTAATGGCCTGCGGTGGGGATGTCCACGCCGGTGGCGGCCGCGGCCTGCGGCAGAATGCCCATCATCACGAACTCGGCGGCACCGAGAATGAACGCGCCCGAAGCCAGTGCAAGCAGACTCTTCTTCATGGTTCCTCTAATTACTTCAGTATTACTTACAAAAACAGTGCGGCAATCGATTGATTCGAGCGATATATTACGGTGGTCCGCCAACAAATACGGGGGCTTGCCGTGATGTGGTTTGTCGCTGTGTGCGGCGGGTTGTTTACCGCTGTTCGATCGCTTGGTTTGATTGTTGGGACAGGAAACGAAAAACCGGATTGCTGATTTCTCAACAATCCGGTCCAGTTGTCGGGCTGGCGGGATTTGAACCCGCGGCCTCTTCGTCCCGAACGAAGCGCGCTACCAAGCTGCGCTACAGCCCGTTTGGCAACAGATGTAGATATTACATTGTGGTGGTGGACAATGCAAATCGGCATGTCGCGAGTGTTGCGTGATGGTGGATTCGCCATGTGTACAGGTCTCTCAAGCCTTGTGCAGGGCCGGTTTTGCGTCATGTGAGCGGGTGTTCAGATGGCCGTGCGGTCTGCCGGGCTCATAATCGCCGGCCTTGCGTACACTGATGAATCATGGCTGAAGTTGTCGAAAATACCGAAAACACTGAGAATGAAACCCCGGCCGTCCCGCAGATGAGCACCGTCGAACGTGCGGAAATGCTGCTCAAGCAGGACGCCACCATCCGCGAGAAGATCAAGTCCGGTGCCACGCTGGACGAAGCCGTGGACCCCTCCAACAAGGAGTTCGGCCCGCTGGCCCACCCCGAGCAGGTGCAGATGCGCGTGGCCAAGCGCGCGATGATGCTTGAGGCCGGCATCGCCCCCTACCCGGTGCACTTGGACGTCACCGACACCATCGAGGCGGTTCGCGCCAAGTATGACGGCAAGCTCGAGGCTGGCGAAGAGACCGAAGACATGGTCGGCATTGCTGGCCGCGTGCTGTTCCTGCGCAACGCGGGCGGCCTGTGCTTCGTGCAGCTGTCCGCCGGTGACGGCACCAAGATTCAGGGCATGATCTCCAAGAAGGAGATTGGCGCCGACTCGCTCAAGCAGTTCAAGCAGCTCGTCGACCTTGGCGATCACCTGTACCTCAAGGGCCGCGTCATCGCCTCCAAGACCGGCGAGCTGTCCGTATTCGCCACTGAGTGGGCTATCGCCTCTAAGGCCCTGCAGCCGCTGCCGGCCCTGCACAAGGACCTGAACGAAGACACCCGCACCCGCAAGCCGTACATCGGCATGATCGCGGACGAGAACATCCGCAACATGGTGCGCAACCGCTCCAAGGCCGTGGCCTCCCTGCGCCGCACCTTTGACGACCACGACTTCCTCGAGGTCGAAACCCCGATGCTGCAGACCCTGCACGGTGGCGCGGCCGCCCGCCCGTTCACCACGCACATGAACGCCTTCGACCTTGACCTGTACCTTCGCATCGCCCCGGAACTGTTCCTCAAGCGCTGCCTGGTCGGCGGCATCGATCGCGTGTTCGAAATCAACCGTGACTTCCGCAATGAGGGCGTCGACGCCACGCACGCCCCCGAATTCACCATGGTCGAGGCCTACCAGGCCTATGGCACCTATGATTCCATCGGCCAGCTGGTCAAGGAGCTCGTGCAGAAGACCGCCATGGACGTCTACGGCTCGCACAAGGTCACCCTGCTCGACGGCACCGAATACGACTTCGGCGGCGAATGGAAGACCATCAGCATGTACGACTCCCTGTCCGAATCGTTGGGCGAGGAGATTGTGCCGAACGGCGGCCCGGACGCCCCCGGCACCTCCGTTGAGCACCTGGGCGCCATCGCCGACAAGCTCGGCGTAGAGCGCGACGACGTGGAGAACCACGGCAAGCTCGTCGAACACCTGTGGGAGCACTTCTACGAGGACAAGCTGTACGAGCCCACCTTCGTGCGTGACTTCCCGGTCGAAACCTCCCCGCTGGTCAAGGGCCACCGCACCAAGCCCGGCGTGGTGGAGAAGTGGGATCTCTACGTGCGCGGCTTCGAGCTGGCTACCGGCTACTCCGAGCTCAACGACCCGATCGTGCAGCGTGAACGTTTCGTGGCTCAGGCCAAGGACGCGCTCGCTGGCGACGAAGAGGCTTGCGACATCGATGAGGACTTCCTCGAGGCTCTCGGCGTGGGCATGCCTCCGGCCGGCGGTATGGGTATGGGTATTGATCGACTGCTTATCGCCTTGACCGGTGCCACGATTCGCGAGACCATCACCTTCCCGCTGGTCAAGCCGCTCGTTGGCTGATTAGGCATACTCTGGCTCCCCTCAGAGAGGGGAGCCGAGTTATATATGAAAGGGATTGCTTATGTCCATCGGCTTGTGGGTTCGGGGCGCGCGTCCCAAGACCTTGGCCACTTCCATCGCGTCGGTGATGGTTGGGGCGGTGATGGCGTACGTGCATATCGAGCAGTCGGGCACCTGCATCGCAATATATCCCGAACCGGCCTCCTGCGCCACGGCCCGTGAACAGCAGACCCTGCTGATGGACCGATTCTGGCCGGTGACCATCCTGTGCCTGCTAGTCGCGCTGTTCCTGCAAATCGCCGTCAACTATGCGAACGACTATTCCGATGGCATCCGCGGCACTGACGCCGGGCGTGACACGGACGAATCGAAATCAGGCAAACCCCAGCGACTGACCGCATCCGGACTGGTACCGGCCAAGCATGTACTGTTCGCGGCGATGATTTGCGCCGCCATCGCCTGCATATGCGGCATTGCCGCTATCGTGATTTCCCAAGCTTGGTGGCTGTTTGCCGTGGGTGTGGCCTCCTTGCTGGCCGGCTGGTTCTACACCGGTGGCAAGCATCCGTATGGATACGTCGGGCTGGGAGAAGTCGGCGTGTTCCTGTTCTTCGGCTTGGCTGCGGTATTGGGCACCGAATACGCGCTGTGCGGCACGGTGGACGTCGGCGGACTATTGGGTGCTGTGGCGGCTGGCCTGTTCTCCTGCCTGATCATGATGGTGAACAATATCCGTGACATCGACGAGGATCGTGAGCATGGTAAGTGCACGCTGGCCGTACGGCTGGGTGAATCCGGCGCGCGTACGCTGCTGATTGTGTGCTGCGTGGCCGCGTGGGCCATAGCCCTGCTCATGTGCGCGACCCTATGGTGGCCGTGGGGCGCAGTGCTGTTGATCTCGGGCGTCGGAATACCTGTGCGCATGGTCTCCAGCGTGAATAAACGTCAATTCCGCCCGGCTCTGCCCGCCGCCAGCTTCCAGACCTTGCTGTTTGCGGTGGTGCTGGCGGTTTCCGTGACGCTCTGAGAGCGAAATAATAAGACGAATACTCGTGTTTGGGCGCACGCGGCTGTAGACTGAACCGTATGACTTATAAACTAGTACTGCTCCGTCATGGACAGAGCGCATGGAATAAAACTAACCAGTTCACCGGCTGGGTCGACGTACCGCTGACCGAGCAGGGTGAAGCCGAAGCCAAGCGTGGCGGCGAGCTGCTCAAGGAGAAGAACGTCCTTCCGGACATCGTGTTCACCTCCCTGCTGCGTCGCGCCATCAACACCGCCAACATCGCTCTGGATGCCGCAGATCGTCTGTGGATTCCGGTTCAGCGTGACTGGCGTCTCAACGAGCGTCACTACGGCGCTCTGCAGGGCAAGAACAAGACCGAGATCCGCGAAGAGTACGGCGACGAGAAGTTCATGCTGTGGCGCCGTTCTTACGCCACCCCGCCGCCCGAGATCGACCCGAACGACCAGTACGCCCAGAACAACGACCCGCGCTACGCCGGCGATCCGGTTCCGGAAGCCGAGTGCCTGGCCAACGTTGT
>OCAV01000696.1_pt1 | contig 26704 bp, 26 predicted proteins | sample 1538331 | NCBI WGS metagenome assembly OCAV01 (sample SAMEA2580297, study PRJEB22360) | human gut metagenome | biome: human gut; feature: human-associated habitat; material: faeces | place: Denmark | collected 2008/2010
GCCGTCGATCCCCTCGCACGCCGACATGGTGGCCTACCACAAATTCAACGGCTTCAACGCCCCGCGCGGCGGCGGCCACTTCTCGGCCCGCCTGACCGTGGCGCTCACGGCCGCAGGCGTGGTCGCCAAGAAGATACTGCCGCCGGGCGTGACCTTCGACACCCGCGTCGCGGAGATCGGAGGCTGCACCGACCCGGAGGGTTTCGACGAGGTGCTGCGCGCCGCGGCCGCCGAGCAGGACTCCGTAGGCGGCATCATCGAATGCCGCGTACAGGGCGTCCCGCTGGGGCTGGGACAACCCTTCTTCGACTCGGCCGAAAGCATGATCGCCCACCTGCTCTTCTCGGTTCCCGCCGTCAAGGGCGTGGAATTCGGCAGCGGCTTCGCCGGGGCGCGCATGCGCGGCTCCGAGAACAACGACCCGTTCCTCGACGTCGAAGGCACGACAGCGACCAACAACGCGGGCGGCATCAACGGCGGACTGACCAACGGCAACGAACTCGTCGTCCGCGCCGCCGTCAAGCCCACGCCGAGCATCGGCCGCGAACAGATGACCTACAATCTGGCCACGAACAAGGTCGAGCCGCTGATGATCCGCGGCCGCCACGACATCTGCGTCGCCCTGCGGGGCGCGGTGGTCGTCGAAGCCGCCGTGGCAATCGCGCTGGCCAACTTCATCCGCTGATGACCACGCGCCGCGACATACTCGGCCGCATTTCGGCACGTCTCGCGCCCCTCTACGGGGCGCGTGAAGCACGGAGCATCGCCCTCGTCGCCGTCTCGGAGCTGTCTGGGCTGAGCGCGTCGGCCCTGCTGACCGATCCCGGCGCGCCGCTCGAAATCGCGGAACTGGACGACATCCTCGGCCAGCTGGCCGCAGGCCGTCCGGTGCAGTATGTCGTGGGACGCACGGAGTTCTGCGGCCGCACGTTCGCCGTGCACGAAGGGGTGCTGATTCCCCGGCCCGAAACCGAGGAGCTGGCGGTATGGATCGCGCAGGCCGAAACGACGGCCGCCGCCCTTCTCGATGTGGGCACCGGAAGCGGCTGCATCGCGGCCACCCTCGCGCTGGCGCTGCCCGGCGCGCAGGTATATGCGGCGGACATCTCCGACACGGCGCTGGAAACCGCTGCCCGCAACTGCCGGGCGCTCGGCGCCGGGGTCATCCTGCGCAAGGCCGACGCCCTGAGCGATCTGGCCGAAGTCTTTCCGGGACCGTTCGACGTCATCGTCTCCAACCCGCCCTACGTGCCGCAGAGCGACCTGCCCGCGATGCACGTCAATGTGCGGGAATACGAGCCGCACGAAGCGTTATTCGTCCCCGACGACGACCCGCTGCGCTTCTACCGCGCCATCGCCCGCGCCGGACGGCGGACGCTCCGCCCCGGCGGCAGGCTCTACTTCGAAATTTACGAACGCTTCGCCGACGCCATGCGCCGCATGCTCGGCGAAGAGGGATATACGGACACCGAGGTCCGCGAAGACCTCAACGGCAAACCCCGCATGACATGCAGCCGCCTGAAGTAAAAACGACCGGAAAACGCGCCAAAACGCCCGAACAGGCCCTCGCCGCACTCATGCGGCTCTGTGCGCGCGCAGAAAAGTCGCAGGACGACGCCCGGCGGCTGATGCGCGGCTGGGGGCTTGCGGAGCGCGAGGGCGAGCAGGTGCTGGCGCGGCTCGTCCGCGACCGCTTCATCGACGACGGCCGTTACGCCGAAGCTTTCGTGCGCGACAAACTGCGGCTGAGCGGCTGGGGCGAATACAAGATCCGCACGGCCCTGCAGCGCAAGCGTATCGACAGGGAGTTGATCGACGCGGCACTGGCGCAGGCCGACCGTCAGGATATGGCCGGCCGGCTGCGGCAGCAGCTGGAACGCAAGATGCGGACGACCAGACATACGACACAATACGAACTCAAAACCAAACTGATACGTTACGGGCTTTCGCTGGGATACGACTACGAAACGGTGCTCGACAGCGCCGCCGCGCTCGTGACGGACACGGAGACATGCGACGAATTCTGACATTACTGCTTTTCACGACGATCTGCTCCGGGGCGCAGGGCCAGCGGCTCAACCCCGGAGATTACATATATCCGATCCGCGGCGTCGCGGGGCTTTACTCGGCCAATTTCGGCGAAATGCGTCCCGGACACTTCCACGGCGGCATAGACATCAAGACCGACGGCGGCGAGGGCAAACCCCTCGTGGCCGTGGCCGACGGTTACGTCTCGCGCGTGAGCGTCAGCCCGTCGGGCTACGGACGGGCGATATACCTCACGCTCGGCAACGGCACGACGGCCGTATACGGCCACCTGCAACGGTTCCGCGGCGACATCGAAAAACAGGTCCGCGACGAACGCTGCCGCCGCCGCGCGAACAGCGTCGATCTCTGGTTCGGCCCCGACGCATGGCCCGTCGCACAGGGCGACACGATCGGATTTTCGGGCAACAGCGGTTCGTCGATGGGGCCCCATCTGCATTTCGAACTGCGCGACACCCCGACCCAGCGGCTCTACAACGTCGTGCGCGAAGGCGTCGTCCGCCCCGACGACGACCTGCCGCCCCGCATCATGCGCATCCACTACATCGAGGTGGACAGCGTGCAGGGCGTTCCCGTCCACGGCAGTCCGGAGAGCTACGCCGTCGTCCGCGAAGCGGAAGGCCGCTACCGGCTGACGCGCGAAGAGCCTGTCGGCACGGGACGCAAAGGCTATTTCGTCCTCGAAGCCAGCGACCGCCGCAACGGGGTGCACAACACCTTCGGACTATGGAGGGCGAGCATGTCCGTGGACGGCGATCCCCGGTTCGAATACCGCATGGACGGCTTCACGCACGACCTTTCGCGCTGCTGCGACGCCGTGAGCCACTACCCCATGCAGCTCACCTCGCGCAACGAGGTGATCCGGCTGGCGCAGCTGGCCGAATCGCCCGACTGCTTCTATCCCGTCATGCGGGAGCGCGGCCTCGTCCGCACCGCCGAGGGCGAGAAACGGCGCATCCGCATCGAAGCCGAAGACGACTGCGGCAACCGCTCGCAGCTCGAATTCGACATTCTCGGCCGCACGGAAACGCTCCGCGCCGAAGCTGACAGCACGGCCGTCGTCCTGCGGCCCGAAAAGGTGGCTTTAGTCCGTGCGGGCCGCGATCTGACGGCCCGCATCCCCGCAGGAGCGGTCTACGAACCCATTTTCTGCCGCCCGGAACAGCGTCAAGCCCCCGCATCCGACTCCACGGCGGCGGTCCTCTCGCCCGCCTACCGCATCCTCGGCGCCGAGACGCCCCTGCGCCGCCCTATGACGGTCTCCGTACACGCCTTCGTGCCCGACGACATGCAGTCCCGTACGGTTCTCGCGACCCGTACTGCCAAAGGACGCATCGCCTGCATCGGCGGCAGATACGCCGACGGCGCCGTGACGGCGACGACCCGCACCACGGGCGACATCTTCGTCGCCGCCGACACCATACCGCCGCGCATCCGGCCGCTCTTCAGCGAAGGGGCCGACCTCGGCGGCGCCCGCAGCATCCGCTTCCGCGTGAGCGACAATTTCTCAGGCATCGCCTCCTGCACGCTGCTCATCGACGGCCGCTGGGTGCCCTGCGACCGTTTCCCGATGCAGGGTACGCTCGTACATGCGTTCGACCTACCCGCCGCAAAAAAACGCCGCAGCGTGCAGCTCACGGTGACGGACAGATGCGGCAATACAGCCCGCTGGGAGGGAACATTTTGGCGGTAAACTCTTAAATTCAGGAATTATTTTCTATATTTGCACACATCCCAACAACAAACACAATGACAGACAACAATCCCGACGTACGGAAACCCTTGATTCTGATAGCGGAAGATGTCGAGAGCAACTACAAGCTTCTGGAAATAATACTCAAAAAAGAGTACGATCTGCTATGGGCCAAGAATGGCAGGGAGGCTGTCGATTTTGCCATGGAGCACAAGCCCGACGCAATACTGATGGACATCAAAATGCCCGTCATGGACGGCATCGAGGCGCTGAAGGAGATTCGCCGCCATACGGCCGAACTGCCCGTGATCATGCAAACGGCCTATGCCTTCGACACCGACCGCCGCACTGCCGAGGAAGCCGGCTGCAACGGATTCATCACCAAACCCGTCATGCCGCGCGAACTGAAAATGTATCTGGACAAATACCTTATCAAATAACGAAACAGGTCCGGGAACAACCGTCGCAAATCCGCCTCACACCCACACTTCCTCCAGCGGGCCGGCGCCCGAAAACCGGCGCTCCGCACAAGACTCAAAACAAGCCGGACGGTCTGTCCGGCTTGTTTTTACAAGGCTCAGCGGCGCTTCCGCAGACGTCCGGCCGGAATAAAACGCCGGCCGTCCGATGCAGATAAAACAAGAAAACACGAAATAAATTTGTAGATACTTCGGAATTTCGTACTTTTGCACCCGAAAATCGACATGGTCTCGTAGCTCAGTTGGATAGAGCAACAGCCTTCTAAGCTGTCGGTCGTGGGTTCGAATCCCGCCGGGATCACTCGACGCCGGGCCGCAAATGCGGCCCGGCATTTTTTCATCCGTATCGAAAACGCCATAAAACAGCCTTCCGCGCGCATTTTTCCGCAATTTATTTTGCCGGGCGGAATATTTTGCCTACATTTGCAGGCTTAAAAGCCCAAAGTGGGTGAGCGTTTTTTATTAATTACAACAAAATTTTATAGCAAAATGGCTGTTAAAATTCGTCTGGCACGTCATGGTAAGAAGGGTTACGCCTTCTATCACATCGTTGCCGCAGATAGCAGGGCGCCACGTGATGGTAGATTTATCGAGAAGCTGGGTACCTACAACCCCAACACGAATCCTGCTACGATCGACCTGGACTTCGAGAAAGCACTGGGCTGGTTGCAGAAAGGCGCACAACCTACGGATACCTGTCGGGCAATTCTCTCGTACAAGGGCGTATTATACAAGAAGCACCTGCTGGGCGGTATCGCCAAGGGCGCATTCTCGGAGACCGAAGCCGAAGCTCGTTTCAACAAATGGATGACCGAGAAGGCCGGTAAGATCGAGGCTAAGGGCAACAAGCTCGAAGCGGATGCCAAGTCGGCCGAAAAGGCCCGTCTGGCCGCCGAAGCCAAAGTCAAGGAGGAGCGCGCAAAGGCCATCGCCGAGAAGAAGGCCGCAGCCGAAGCTGCCGCCAAGGAGGCCGAGCAGGCCGCTGCCGCAGAGGGCGCAGAAGCACCCGCTGAAGGCGAAGCCGAAGCTCCCGCCGCAGAATAAGCGCAGAACGCTTCTTCCGGAATCCCGGTAAATTTCCCAGCACGGGAGATTTACCGGTTTTTTTCATTACTTTTGTAAACTCTTTCCGGCCGGGCGGCACGCCACGCAGCGCCACGCCACGCATGGAAAGTCCCCCTGCCGCACCGCCGGACGAGCGAGAATCGCACGCTCCACGCGATGCGGAGGATAAAACACCGTAAACCGAACCGACATGAGCGTTTCCATACCCGCAGGCAGAATCAACAAGCTTTTCGGCACCGACGGCGGAGTGATGCTGTCGCTTTACGCCGATTTCCCCGCGGATTTCGACACCGACACCCCGCTGCTGGTCACCATCGACGCCCTCGAAGTGCCGCTCTGGTGCGAACGTTTCGAACGCCGCGGAGCCTCAGGCGCCGTCGCCGCATTCGCCGACTTCGACACCGAACGCCGGGCGCAGGAGCTGCTCGGCCTCGAATTCCGCATCCGATTCGACGAGGAGGATGACGACGAATTCTACATGGAGGACCTGATCGGATTCGCCGTTACGGGCTTCGAGATGCGGCACGGCGGCACGGAAAACGGCGGAAACGGCGGAAATGACGATGGCAACAACGCAAACAACGACACCTGCAACGACGACGGCAGCAGAGGCGGCAGCAACGATAATGCCAACGCCAACAGCGCCGGCAGCGACGCCGGCGACGGCACGCCCCCTGCCGGACAATTCGCAGGCAGGGTCGCGGACTATTACGACAGCGAGGCCAACCCGCTCTTCGAGCTGGAAATCGGCGGCCGCCGGGTGTTGGTCCCCGCCGCCGAGGAGTTCATCGCCCATATCGACTTCGAGGGACGCACGATGAAGATGGTACTGCCCGAAGGGCTGATCGACTTATAAGGTTTTCAAGATAATATGGCACATGTAGTAATCGGATTATCGGGCGGCGTGGATTCGTCCGTCGCGGCGTATCTCCTCAAACGGCAGGGGCACGACGTCACGGGGCTTTTCATGATCAACTGGCACGACACCACGGGCACGCTCGAAGGCGACTGCCCGTGGCACGACGACCGGGTTTTCGCCGAGCTGGTCGCCAAACGGCTCGACATTCCGCTGCGCATCGTGGACCTCTCGGCCGACTACCGCACGCGCGTGGTCGATTACATGTTCGCCGAGTACGAAAAGGGCCGCACGCCCAACCCCGACGTGCTGTGCAACCGCGAAATCAAGTTCGACGTCTTTCTGCGCGAAGCCCTCAAGCTGGGCGCGGACTTCGTCGCCACGGGCCACTACTGCCGCAAGGCCGAAGAGCTCCTTCCCGACGGACGGACGGTCTTCAAGCTGCTCGCTGGCGCCGACCCCAACAAGGATCAGAGCTATTTTCTCTGCCAGCTTTCGCAGGAGCAGCTGCGCTACGCCCTGTTCCCGATCGGCGATCTGCTGAAACCCGAAGTACGGCGCATCGCCGCTAAGCAGGGACTCGCCACCGCCAAGCGCAAAGATTCGCAGGGCATCTGCTTCGTGGGCAAGGTGGACCTGCCTGCTTTCCTCCAGCAGAAACTGGCTTCGAAAAAGGGCAACGTCCACGAGATCCTCCCTTCGTGGCCGAAATACGACCGGGCTTTGGCCGCAGCCCCGGCCAAAGCCGAAAACGCCGCTGGCCCCGGTACGTCAGACGCCCGGACGAACAGCACGCTTTCGACCGAAAACCGCGCTATACCTGCTGCAGCGGATGCCGAAGTCGCCCGAACCGACGGCGAACCTTCGACCGAACGCCTTACCGTCCTCGCCGCCCCGTGGCGCTACACCGTACGCGACGGCAAGAAGATCGGCGAGCACAACGGTGCGCATTTCTACACCATCGGCCAGCGCAAGGGGCTGGGCATCGGCGGCCGCCGGGAGTCGCTCTTCATCCTTGCGACCGACACCGCGCAGAACGTCATCTACGTCGGCGAGGGCGACGCCCATCCCGGTTTGTGGCGTCCGGCGCTGCACATCGCTCCCGGCGAAATCCACTGGGTCAATCCCGCACGCGCCCTCTCGCCCGGACAGAGCGCCCGCTTCAGCGTCCGCATCCGCTACCGCCAGCCGCTTCAGGACGCGACGCTCTTCATGCGCGACCAAGGCGCCTACATCCTCTTCGACCAACCCCAGCGGGGCATCACGCCCGGACAGTTTGCCGCATGGTACGACGGCGACGAACTGGTCGGTTCGGGCGTAATCTCCGAATGACCGCGTTCCCGCAGCCGCCAAACGCCGCTGCTTGCCGCACACCGGAAAAACACCGGAAAAACATCGGGATAATTCCGACTCCAATCAAACGTTCAGCCTATGAATATCGAAGATTTCAGGACCTACTGCCTTTCGTTCAAGGGGGCATACGCAAAGACGAAGTTCGAAAAAGCGGCTTTGCAGACCCCGTAATCGGCATCGGGGAACGGCATCAGGGAGATATACGGCGACGGAGGAAAAAACTCCGTCTTTTTTATGCCCCGGCGAGAGCCGGAAGGTCACTTAGACATAGATAAGTATTGCTTAGGTATAAGCGGTCATTCATAATGGCACGTTTTTTAGTTTTACATCCGAAAAACGTACATTGTGAAAACAGCGATCGACCTATACGTAATCGACGCCATTCGACGCGAACGAAGGGCTCAGAAAGTATCTCAGGCCATGTTGTCCTTTGGGATCGGCGTTTCGCGCGGTTTTGTCGGTCAGGTCGAAAGTCCGAAGTATAACACAAAATACAACATAATCCACATCAACGAGATCGCCAAATTTCTGGGTTGTTCGCCGCGCAAGTTTCTGCCCGAAGAACCGATCTGACCTTCGGCCCATGTTCCCGCACCGCACGGCATCAGCCACCAAGCTCCGTCCCCGGACCGGACCGAAATACCGATCCGGGAAACGTCCGCTCCTGCCGTTCCGCACGCTTCTTCTCGCAGCGCTCCTCCTCTCCGGCATCCGCTGCGCCCTCGCCCAGCCCCGCATCGGCATCGCCTACTGCGACCTCGACCACCTCTACGACACCATACCGGCGCTCTTTTACGACGACAGCGACTACACGCCCGGCGGCCGTCTCGCGTGGGACACGGAACGCTACCGCCGCAAGATAGCCCGTACGGCCGCCGTCATCGACTCGATGCGCATGCCGCTCGTCGCGCTGTGGAGCGTCGAAAACGAAGCGGTCGTGCGCGACATCGCGGCGGCCTGCCGGGGCGACTACAGCTACCTGCACCAAACGCTCAACTCGCTCGACGGCATGGATTTCGCACTGCTCTACTACGGCGACCTCTTCGATCCCCACTACGAGGAGCCGGGGCGCCGCTACCTCTACATCGAAGGCACCCTGCGCTTCCCTGCCCCGCGCACCCGCCGCACAACCGGCCGCCCGGTCCGCCCAGCGCGCACCGACACCGTGGGACTGGTGTTGTGCAGCGACACGCGCATGGCCGAATGGGTCGTCCGCGACCTGCGCGAAGAACGCCCCGGCGTGAAGCTGATCGTTCTGGGGCGCACCGCGTCGCTCGACGCGGCGGCATACGGACTGCGCGACGCCCTCGAACGACCGGCCCGGCTGGGCCGGGGCAACGTCCGCCGCCGCGGAGGCTGGCTCATGCGCGACCGTATTCTGGCCGACACCGCGCTGAGATGTTCGGGCGGCGACGTTTTCGCCCGCCGCTATCTGCTTGATCCCAAGACGGGTAACCCGCTGCCGACCTACGAGAGACGGCGTTACCGGGGCGGCTTCGGCTACGCCCTGCCGGTATTCGTTTACTTGGAGTAGAATTTTTTGGAATTTCAGAAAAGTTTTCCTATATTCGCATTCCCAACGGCAAATAGGATTCTTGGACGAGGCGGTAACAGCGATGTCACCGCAATTTTCGTCTGTAGGGGAAGAGATTAGCTAAAAATTTTTATAAATTTACATATCATTAAATTAACCAAGAAAAAAATTATGGCAGACGTAAAACGAGTCTATACCTTCGGCAACAAGGAAGCCGAAGGCAACGGCAAAATGCGTGAGCTGCTCGGCGGCAAAGGTGCCAACCTAGCGGAGATGAACCTCATCGGCATTCCCGTTCCTCCGGGATTCACCATCACCACCGAAGTATGTGCGGAATATTATGCCCACGGCAAGGAGGCGGTCATCAAGATGCTCCGTCCCGAAGTCGAGCGGGCGATGCAGAATATCGAGAAACTGACCGGCATGAAGTTCGGCGACAAGGAGATGCCGCTGCTGGTTTCGGTCCGTTCGGGCGCACGCGCCTCGATGCCCGGCATGATGGACACGATCCTCAATCTGGGTATGAACGATCAGGCCGTGGAAGCCGTCGCCAAGCGTACGGGCAACCCCCGCTTCGCATGGGACTCGTACCGCCGTTTCGTACAGATGTACGGCGACGTGGTGCTGGGCATGAAGCCCGAATCGAAGGAGGACCACGACCCGTTCGAGGTCATCATCGAGGAGCAGAAGGAGAAGCGCGGCGTCAAGAACGACACCGACCTGACGACCGACGACCTGAAGGAGCTGGTGCAGAACTTCAAGGCCGCCGTCAAGAAGCAGACCGGCGAGGATTTCCCGGCATGCCCTTGGGATCAGCTCTGGGGAGCCGTATGCGCCGTGTTCGGCTCGTGGATGAACGAGCGCGCCATCCTCTACCGCAAGCTCAACAACATCCCCGCAGAGTGGGGAACGGCCGTTACCGTGCAGGCCATGGTATTCGGCAACATGGGCGCCAACTCGGCGACGGGCGTAGCCTTCTCGCGCGACGCCGCGACGGGTGAAAACCTCTTCAACGGCGAGTACCTGATCAACGCGCAGGGCGAGGACGTCGTGGCCGGCATCCGCACCCCGCAGCAGATCACCATCGAAGGCTCGAAGCGCTGGGCCGTGGCCCAGAACGTCTCCGAGGAGGAGCGCCGCACGAAATACCCTTCGCTCGAAGAGGTCATGCCGACGGTTTACAAGGAGCTGGACGAGATTCAGCGCCACTTGGAGCAGTACTTCAAGGACATGCAGGACATCGAGTTCACGATTCAGGACGGCAAGTTGTGGATGCTCCAGTGCCGCAACGGCAAGCGCACCGGCGCCGCCATGGTCAAGATCGCGATGGACATGCTCCGCGAAGGTCTGATCGACGAGCGCACCGCCGTGCTGCGCTGCGAGCCAGCCAAACTCGACGAGCTGCTGCACCCCGTATTCGACAAGAAGGCCATCGCCAATGCGCAGGTCATCACCAAGGGTCTGCCCGCATCGCCGGGAGCCGCTACGGGTCCGGTGGTGTTCTTCGCCGAAGACGCCGAGAAGATCCTCGCAGAGTCGGGCCAGAAAGCGATCCTCGTCCGCATCGAGACTTCGCCTGAGGACCTCAAGGGCATGCTCGACGCGGCAGGTATCCTGACCGCACGCGGCGGCATGACGTCGCACGCGGCCGTCGTCGCACGCGGCATGGGCAAATGCTGCGTATCGGGCGCCGGCGAGCTGGAGATCGACTATAAAACCCGCACGATCCGCGTGAACGGCTTCACCGTGAAGGAGGGTGACTGGATTTCGCTCAACGGCTCGACGGGAGAGGTTTATCTGGGTCAGGTAGCCACGATGGCCGCCGACCTGAGCGGCGATTTCGGCCAGCTGATGGAGCTTGCGGGCAAATACGCCGTGCTGAAGGTTCGCGCCAACGCCGACACCCCCAAGGACGCCCTGCAGGCATTCGCATTCGGCGCCGAGGGTATCGGCCTCTGCCGCACGGAGCACATGTTCTTCGAAGGCGACCGCATCAAGGCCATCCGCGAGATGATTCTGGCCGACGACGAAGCCGGACGCCGCGTGGCGCTGGCCAAGCTGCTGCCGATCCAGCGCGGCGACTTCGAGGGTCTGTTCAAGGCCATGAACGGATTCCCCGTGACCGTACGTCTTCTCGACCCGCCCCTGCACGAGTTCGTGCCGCACGACGAGAAGGGACAGCAGGAGATGGCCAAGGAGATGAACGTACCCCTCCAGAAGATCGTCGCCAAAGTCGAGTCGCTGGCCGAGTTCAACCCGATGCTGGGACACCGCGGCTGTCGTCTGGGCAACACCTACCCCGAAATCACCGAGATGCAGGCGCGCGCCATCATCGAGGCCGCCATGAACGTCAAGGCGCAGGGCACTCCGGTGCACGTCGAGATCATGGTTCCGCTCGTAGGCAACCACAAGGAGCTGCGCTACCAGAAAGGCATCATCGACGCGACGGCCGAGCAGGTGTTCTCCGAGCGTAACGACAAGATCGACTACATGGTCGGCACGATGATCGAGGTTCCGCGCGCCGCCGTGACGGCCAACCAGATCGCCGAGGTCGCCGAGTTCTTCTCGTTCGGCACCAACGACCTGACGCAGATGACGCTGGGCTTCTCGCGCGACGACATCGGCAAGTTCCTGCCCGTTTACCTCGAAAAGGGCATCCTCAAGAACGACCCGTTCCAGATCCTCGACCGCAACGGCGTGGGCCAGCTGATCCGCGAAGCCGTTTTCAAGGGCCGTTCGACCCGCGAAAAACTCAAATGCGGCATCTGCGGCGAACACGGCGGCGAACCTTCGTCGGTCGAGTTCTGCCACTACGCAGGGCTGAACTACGTGAGCTGCTCGCCGTTCCGCGTGCCCATCGCACGTCTGGCGGCCGCACACGCCGCGCTCAACGAGAAGTAGCGTTCCTCCGGTTACGGCCGAAATATCCGAAAACGAAAGCCTGCGGCACGAAAGCCGCAGGCTTTCGTTTTCAGCGAAAAAAAAGTCCGGTTCGTTGAATATGTTTGGCGAAAGCGGATAAGTTTTGTATATTTGCTATCGGCAAACAGTATAACACGCAACTTTTTTGTTGAATTAAAATAACAGAACATGAAGAAGATGTTTTTTGCGGCAATCGTCGCATTATTCGCAGTGACAACCGTATCAGCACAAACTCCGGGCAATTGGGCAGTGGGACCCAAAATCGGCGTATATACCAATACAGGCGCCGACGGCGCCATCTTCGGCATCGGAGCCAGCGGACGCTACAGCTTCACCGACAACTGGCGCATGGAATCGGGCATCATGGCCATCTGCAAGAAATTCTGCTCGGTGGACATCAGCGCCGACGTGCAGTACCTCTTCAATATCGCCCCGGACTGGCATATCTACCCGCAGGCGGGTCTGAGCGCCAACGATATCGGCGGATGGTCGTGCGGCATCAATCTGGGCGGCGGCGCCGACTTCTCGGTAGCCCGCAACTGGGACCTCTCGGCAGGCTTCAAGTGGATGATCCAGACCGCTGAGTACCACAAGAATCCGATTCTCATCAATATCGGCGCAACCTACAAGTTCTAATCCGGCGCAACCCGGAAAACGTATCCCGGAGACCTCGACGAGGTCTCCGGGATTTTTCATGTCCCGCCGCGAACGCCGCAACCTGCTGCCGCCCGCCACGAAAGCCAACGTACAACAATGCGGCGAGCGACGGTGACTGCTGCAACGGCGGTGACGACGGCAGCGGAGACGGCAGCGGAGACGACGAGCTGCAGCGGCGGAGAGCCGTACATTTTTCAACACCCGGCCAAAAGCCCCCGCAAGCAAAACAGAACGCACGGCCCGTCCGCCGTAAAATACAGCAAATCGGCCGGATTCCGCGACCTGAAAACCCTTCCGGAGAGCTTCGCAGCCCTCCGGTGCGGGACGGTTTTTCACCTCCGGTCGCGCACAAATTCCGGCGGCAACCGATCGCGGCACGAGTGTTGCACGCCGTTAAGGCAATGGAAGAAAGGCGGTTCGGGAAGCTTTCCGAATCCGGAGATATGAATTAAATGACTGACAACCACTTATTAATACATAAAATTTAACTGAAAATTATGAAAAAAATTCTTCTCATCTCGGTTGCGGCATTGTTTGCTTGGGCAGCGTCCGCTCAGGACAACACCTACCGCAACACACAGACCAACACCTACCGCAATGCAGCTCAGACAAACAACTACCGCAACGCGGCTCAGACCTACAACAACAATGCGGCTCAGGCCGGCAATTACCGCGGCACGCCCTCCGATTACCGCAGTGCGGTGGGTCCGCGTGTCAATTTCTACACCAACACGGACGACGCCTCGGTCGGTATCGGCGCCTACTACCGCTACAGCTTCAATTCGCACTGGCGCATCGAGCCGTCGATCTATGTACTGACGGAAAAAGACAGCTCCGTAGACATCAACTTCGACGCACACTACGTATTCCAGATCGCCGACTGGTGGGGCGTATTCCCGCAGGTAGGTATCGTGGCCAATGACATCAAGGACTGGGCGGTCGGCATGAGTGTCGGCGCAGGTTTCGACTTCAACGTCGCCCACCGCTGGAACATCTCCGCAGGTCTCAAGTACGAGCCTATGTTCGACAGCGACCGTTCGAACCCGTTGGTGGTATACGTCGGCGCCGCGTACAGATTCTGACAAACGCACCGTTCATACATGCAAAAAAAGCGGATCCCGGCATCGGGATCCGCTTTTTCATGCGGTACGGCACAATGCCGGAATCATCTGGTCTTGTAGGCCGCACGGTACTTTCCCTTGGCAAGGTTCAGCAACTTGCCTTTCAGCAGATTGCGACGCAGCGGCGAGATGCGGTCCGTGAAGACCACGCCTTCGATATGGTCGTATTCGTGCTGAATGACCCACGCCTTCAGTCCGTGGAACTCCTCGTCGTGCTCGACGAAGTTTTCGTCGAGATAACGCATCCTGATGGCCAGCGAACGAGGCACATCGGCATGGATGCCCGGAAAGGAAAGACATCCCTCGTTATAGGTCTTCTTCTCCTCCGAAAAAGCGTAGATTTCAGGGTTGATAAAGGCGCGCTTGTAGTCGGCGCATTCGGGATCGTCCTCGCCCCACGGCGTGCAATCGACGATGAACAGACGAATGGCCTTGCCGATCTGCGGCGCGGCCAGTCCGACGCCTTCGGCTTCGCCGAGCGTCAGGAACATGTCCTCGACAAGTTTTTTCACTTCGGGATAGTCGGGCGCAATCTCCTCGCACTGTTTGCGAAGCACCTCGTTCCCGTATATGACAATCGGATAAATCATTTGTTAAACTCCATATAACTTTGTAAAATAATCGTGGCGGAAATCTTGTCCACCAACGCCTTGTTGCGCCGGGCCATCCTGCCGATACCGCTTTCGAGCATCGTGCGGTGCGCCAGCACCGAGGTAAAACGCTCGTCGTGAAAGACCACCTCCTTATCGGGATAGGCCCTGCGCAACCGTGCTGCCAGCGGCTCGACGAAACGCCACGTTTCGGAGGGCGTGCCGTCCATCTGCGTCGGCTTGCCCACCACTATCGTAGTAACGTCTTTCGCGGCGAAATATTTTGCCAGCCACGCTTCGAGTCCCTTAGTCTCGACGGTTTCTAGCCCCCCGGCGATCAGCCGCAGGGGATCGCTCACGGCGATTCCCGTGCGCTTCGTACCGTAATCTATGGCGAGGATGCGGCCCACGGATCAGCGATTACAAATTCAGCTTCCGGAAGAGCTTGCGGTAGGAGCACTCCTCCTCGACCAGCGCGGGCAGCTTGTCGATCGCAACACGCTCCTGCTGCATGGTGTCACGGTGACGCACCGTCACGGTGTTGTCTTCGAGCGTCTGACCGTCCACGGTCACGCAGAACGGCGTACCGACGGCGTCCTGACGGCGGTAACGCTTGCCGACGGAATCCTTCTCGTCGTAAACGACGTTGTAATCGTATTTCAAGAGGTCCACGATCTTCTGCGCCACTTCGGGCATGCCGTCCTTCTTCACCAGCGGCAGAACGGCGACCTTCACGGGGGCCAGCGCCGCAGGCAGACGCAGCACGACGCGCGAGTCGCCGCCTTCGAGCTGCTCCTCGGTATAGGCCGCAGACATCACCTGCAGGAACATGCGGTCCACGCCGATCGACGTCTCGACCACGTAGGGTACATAGCTCTCGCCCGTTTCGGGATCGAAGTACTGGATCTTGCGGCCTGAGAACTTCTGGTGGTTGCCCAAGTCGAAGTCCGTGCGGGAGTGAATGCCTTCGACCTCCTTGAAGCCGAACGGGAAGTTGTACTCGATGTCGGTCGCGGCATTGGCATAGTGCGCCAGCTTCTCATGGTCGTGGAAACGGTAGCGGTCGTCGCCGAAGCCCAGCGCGCGGTGCCATGCCATACGGGTCTCCTTCCATGCCTGCCACCACTTCATCTCCTCGCCGGGGCGCACGAAGAACTGCATCTCCATCTGCTCGAACTCGCGCATGCGGAAGATGAACTGACGGGCGACGATCTCGTTGCGGAACGCCTTGCCGATCTGCGCGATACCGAACGGCAGTTTCATGCGTCCGGTTTTCTGCACGTTCAGGAAATTCACGAAGATGCCCTGCGCCGTTTCGGGACGGAGGTAGATCGTATTGGCGCCATCGGCCGTGGAGCCCATCTGGGTCGAGAACATCAGGTTGAACTGACGCACCTCGGTCCAGTTGCGCGTACCCGAAATCGGGCAGACGATTTCGCAGTCCACGATGATCTGGCGCAGCTCGCCCAGATCGCCGCTGTTCTGCGCCTCGACGAAACGCTTGTGCATCTCGTCGCGCCGGGCGGCCGTCTCGGCAACACGGGGCGAAGTTTCGCGGTACTTGGCTTCGTCGAAAGTCTCTCCGAAACGCTTGCGGGCTTTCTCCACCTCCTTCTCGATCTTCTCGTCCTGCTTGGCGAGCCAGTCTTCGATCAGCACGTCGGCACGGTAACGCTTCTTCGAGTCCTTGTTGTCGATCAGCGGGTCGTTGAACGCGCCGACATGTCCCGAAGCCTCCCACGTACGGGGGTGCATGAAGATCGCGGCGTCGATGCCCACGATATTCTCATGCAGCTTGACCATCGAATCCCACCAGTAGCGCTTGATGTTGTTTTTCAACTCCACGCCGTTCTGTCCGTAGTCGTACACCGCAGCCAGACCGTCGTAGATTTCGCTCGACGGGAATACGAATCCGTATTCCTTGCAGTGGGCGATCAGCTTTTTGAAGAGTTCTTCCTGTGTCATCGTATTTGGTTTTTAAATTATTTTCCGAATTACAAAAGTACAAAATAAATGGAAATTAAGCCGTTCTGTTGCGATTTTATTTCTATATTTGTCACGGCGGCCTGCGAGGGCGGCCGACATACGAGACATAAAAAGCGCATCGGCTTTTTTCTTGCAGGTGAAAATTGGACACTTTCGCGTAAGGTAAGGAACAAAGGTTGATGCTCTCGCTGTTTTTCAGCGCGGGCATATTCCATCATTCTACCTTACGGGTCGTCCAATACCCCACTTGCGGATGTGGAAACAGGTCCGCGCTTTTGTGTCCGGCAACAGGTGAAAAGACCCAAATCAACCAATGACGGGAATCGTAAAACTTCTGATTGCGCTCATTGCCGTCGCCATAATAGCGTTGTGCGGCAGTATCGGAAGAGACAAATAATGCGTCACGAAATCAGTCCCTCGCGCAGGAACGAGAAATCTCCTTCACGGGCGATGATGATATGATCCAGCAGCCGGATGTCGAACAGCGCGGCCGCCTGCGCGATCCTTTCGGTCAGCACCTTGTCCTGCGGACTGGCTTCGGCGGCGCCGGAGGGGTGGTTGTGAATCAGGATAAGCTGTGTGGCAAGCAGTTCCAAAGCCCGTTTGATAATCAGCCGGTGATCGACGACCGTGCCCTGCACGCCGCCCTGACTTACCCGCTGGCGTTCGATGATCCGGTTCGAAGAGGTGAGGTAAACGGCCCAGCACTCTTCATGCGAGAGCGTTTCGAGTTGCGAGCGGAAGAGCCGCACCACGTCATCGCTCGACGAGATGACGTCGGTTTCGGCGGCGCGCGCAGCGGTGATGCGGCGGCCGAGTTCGGCCGCGGCGAGCAGCATGCGGGCGCGCCGGAGTCCCAGCCCGCCGATCATCCTCAGACGGGCGGCCTCCTCCGAGCCGATACGCGCAAGCGATCCGCCGTAAGCGGCAAGCAGCGCTTCGGCGCTCTGTTCATCCTCGGTAAGCAGGGAGAGCAATTCCCGGTCGGTCAGCGCATCGACGCCACGCACCGCCATCTTATCGGCTATCGTCTTCATTCAGAAATGTTATAGGGAAGTTATCCCGCCATGCGTCCGGCGGCCTCCGGCAGAGACCGCACGCAATACAGCCGCACGGGAAATAACCAAAAGTTATTGTGTCAGCCTGTCCACCCGGTCCAGCAGCGTGGCGCACTGCTCGTCGCTCATGTACTGCGCCACCGAAAAAGCCGCATGCTGCTCGGCCTCCTTCTTCGAATCGCCGGACCCGTGGCCGACCTCCATGCCGTCGACCAGCACCGTGGAGTAGAAAACCGGATGGTTCGCCGAATACTCCTTGTCGTAACCGGTGCGGAAAGCGATCTTATGGCGGTTTTTCTGGCACCACTCGATCAGCCGGCTCTTGAAGTCGGTCTCCGATTCGGTCAGCTCGTCGAGACTCAGGTGTCTGAAATAAATCCGGTTGATGAGCAGCCGGTTCACGAATTCATAGCCCTGATCGAGGTAGACCGCGCCGATCATGGCCTCGAAAGCGTCGCCGTAGATATGTTTCTGCGTGACGCTGGTGCTGCCGTTCGAAATGACGTGACGATCCAGCCCGATATTCACGGCCAGCACGTTGAGCGACTGGCGGGAGACGATTTTCGACCGCAGCTGCGTAAGGAAACCCTCGTCCCGGTCGGGATACTCGATAAAAAGGTAGTCGGAGGTGACCGCCTCGATGACGGCGTCGCCCAGAAATTCGAGCCGCTCGTTGTTGATAGCGCGGCCGTCCTCCAAAACCAAAGAAGCTGACTTGTGAATCAAAGCCAGCTTGTAAAGCTCGATGTTGTTCGGGATGAACCCGAACATGTCATCGATAATTCTGTAATACGCCTTATCCCGCCCGAAGTTCCTTCTAAGGGGGCGCAGTATGAAATCAAACACGGCCCGGACGGTTTAGAACGTTAGAGTTTACGGAAAATGATCGAGGAGTTGTGACCGCCGAAACCGAACGTATTGCTCAACGCGCATTTCACGTCGCGCTTCTGCGCCTTGTTCAGCGTCAGGTTCAGGTTCGGGTCGATCTCCGGATCGAGATTCTCGCAGTTGATGGTCGGGGGAACCACGCCGTGCGTAATGGCGAAGATGCAGGCCAGCGCCTCGGCGGCTCCGGCGGCACCCAGCAGGTGTCCCGTCATCGACTTGGTGGAAGAGATATTGATGTTGTAGACGTGATCGCCCAGCACGCCGGCGACTGCCTTCAGTTCGGGGATGTCGCCCGCGGGAGTCGAAGTGCCGTGAACGTTCACGTAGTCAATATCTTCGGGTTTGATGCCGGCGTCCTTGATGGCGTCGCGCATCGACTTCATGGCGCCCTTTCCTTCGGGATGGGGAGCCGTGAAGTGGTAGGCGTCGGCCGAACAGCCGCTGCCGACGACTTCGCAGTAAATCCTCGCACCGCGCGCCTTGGCATGCTCGTACTCCTCGAAAATCAGGGCGCCGGCGCCTTCGCCGATCACGAATCCGTCGCGGTCCTTGTCGAAAGGACGCGAAGCGTGCGTGGGATCGTCGTTGCGCGTGGAAAGCGCCTGCATGGAGTTGAAACCGCCGACACTCGGCTCGTTGACCGCAGCTTCCGAACCGCCCGTCACCATCACGTCGGCCTTGCCGTAACGGATGGCGTTCATGGCGTCCATCATGCCGTGGTTCGAAGATGCGCAGGCCGACACCGTGCAGTAGTTCGGCCCCATGAAGCCGTACTTCATGGAGATGAAACCGGCCGCGATGTCGGAGATCATGCGAGGAATAAAGAACGGGCTAAACCGCGGGGTTCCATCCCCTGCGGCCCAGCCCAGACACTCATCGAAGAAAGATTTGATTCCTCCGATGCCCGAACTCCATATTACGCCCACCTGCTCCTTGTCCACGGTCTCCAGATCGAGACCCGAATCCTCGACGGCCTGCGTGGCCGCGATCAGAGCGTACTGTGTAAAAAGGTCGTACTTGCGTACTTCCTTACGGTCGAAATAGAGGCTCGAATCGTAATTCTTTACTTCACAAGCAAACTTCGTCTTAAACTTTTCAGCATCGAAATGAGTAATCGGTGCGGCACCGCTGACTCCCTTCTCCAAATTCGAAAAATACTCTTCAATATTATTACCGAGCGGGTTGATCGTACCGATGCCCGTAACAACTACTCTTCTTTCTGTCATAAATTTAAGGCTATAAGAGGCTGTGAAAACCTTTGGTAAAATTATTTCTTGTGCTCCTCGATATAGTTGATCGCGTCACCTACGGTAGCGATCTTCTCAGCGTCCTCGTCCGGAATCTGGATATCGAAAGCCTTCTCGAATTCCATGATCAGCTCCACGGTGTCGAGCGAGTCTGCGCCCAAGTGGTTGGTAAAGCTTGCTTCGGGCACTACCTCCGACTCCTTAACACCCAGTTTGTCGACAATGATTTCGACAACTTTTGATTGAACTTCTGACATAATTTTAATTTTTTAGTTAAACAATTATTTGGAAATAGTTCTTTCTTATTTCCGGGGTAATTTTGCGCAAAAGTAACACTTTTTTTATTACTTTTGACAAAACGAACCTTTTTTTTATTCACAACTTTTTCGACATTTAGCACATTTTCACAATTAACCGATTCAAAACCATATTCTTATGAAACTGCTTCTGATCTCTAATTCGACCAATGCCGGGGAGGAATATCTCCGTTATCCGCTGCCGGAAATAGGCCGGTTTCTTCAGGGCGTGCGCGAAATAGTCTTCGTTCCCTACGCCGCCGTGACTTTCTCGTACGCCGAGTACGAAAAGAAGGTGCAGGCGCGCTTCTCGGAGCTGGGCATCCGCGTGCGTTCGGTCCACCGCGCCAAGGATCCGGCGCGCATGATCCGCGAGGCCGAAGCCGTGTGCGTGGGCGGGGGCAACACCTTCGCACTGGCAAAAAAGATGCAGGAGCAGGGGCTTATGAGGGCCATTCTGCGTAAAATCAAAGCCGGAACGCCCTATGTAGGGTGGTCCGCAGGCAGCAACGTCGCCTGTCCGACCATCTGCACAACAAACGACATGCCCATCGTGGAACCCGAATCGTTCAGGGCCATCGGCGCCGTGAAATTCCAGATCAACCCCCACTACCTCGACGCCAATCCCGAAGGACATGCGGGCGAGACGCGCGAACAGCGCATACTCGAATACATCGAAGCCAACCCGCGCCGCTGGGTGGCCGGACTGCGCGAAGGCTGCATGCTCCGCTACGAGGAGGGCAAACTGGAACTGATCGGAAAACGCCCGATGCGCATGTTCCGCAAAGGCACGGAAACTTTCGAAATCGAACCGGGCGGCGACCTGTCGTTCCTGCTCTGATTTCCCCGCCCGGAGTGCGCTGCGGGCGGTAAATGAATATATTATATATAGGTATGAAAATTCTGATCGCGGGTCTGGGACTCATCGGAGGCTCCTTTGCCCTCGCATTGCGCGACCGCGGAATAGCGGACGAAATATTAGGCGTCGAGAAGTCGGACGAAAACGCCGCCGAAGCCCTGCGTCTCGGTCTGGCCGACCGCATCGTGACGCTCGAAGAGGGTGTTCCGCAGGCTGATCTCGTGGTGCTGGCGACCCCCGTCGACACGATTCCGCTGATGGCCGTAAAAGCGCTCAACCATGTGACTGACAGGCAGGTGGTGATGGACATGGGGTCGATCAAGGCCGAGCTGTGCGAGGTGATCTCGATGCACGCGCGGCGCGGCCGTTTCGTGGCGGCGCATCCGATGTGGGGCACCGAGTACAGCGGGCCTCGGGCCGCGCAGCACGGGGCCTTCACGGGCCGCAACGCCGTACTGTGCGAAGCGGAGCGCAGCGACGCCGACGCACTGGCGGCCGTCGAGCGCATCTTCCGCGCGCTGGACGTCCCCGTAGTCTACATGGGAGCCGAGGAACACGACCTGCATGCGGCTTACGTGTCGCACATCTCCCACGTGACCTCGTTCGCGCTGGCGCTCACGGTGCTCGAAAAAGAGCGCGAGGAGCGGCACATCTTCGACCTTGCGGGAGGCGGTTTCGAGAGCACCGTGCGGCTGGCCAAGAGCGCCGCCGCGACATGGGTGCCGATCCTGCTGCGCAACAAATACAACGTGCTGGACGTCCTGCGCGAACATATCCACCAGTTGCAGATCATGCGCAGGATGATCGAACGCGACGACGCCGAAGGGCTGACCGGCGCTTTCAAGAAGGCCAATTCGATCCAGCGCATCATTCACTGACCGCAATGGGCACGACGGCCGAGACGGGACGCATGGGCGAACGCGCGGCGGCGGAGTTCCTCCGGCACGCAGGGTATGAAATCTGCGCCCTCAACTGGCGGAGCGGCCGTTACGAGCTGGACATCGTGGCCCGCAAAGGGGATTTCGTGCACTTCGTGGAGGTCAAGACCCGATGTGCGGACGGACTCACGCCGCCCGAAGCGGCCGTAACGCCGCAGAAATTCCGGGCGCTGACACGGGCCGCACTGCGTTACATGGCCTGCACGGGCGAGGAGCGCGAAGCGCAGTTCGACCTGATCGCCGTGGAGGTAATGCCCGGCGGAGAGACGGAGGTGCGCCTGATTCCGCAGGCCATGGAATACAATTGGTAATTTTGCATTTCCGACAAATTATACTACCTTTGTCGGACTGAAAAACCAATGTTCCGGACCAAAGCCCGAAACGAAGCCGGTTTGTCCGGCAACAGATAAACCGTAAAATACTTCAACACCGCAAACCGTAAATACCGATGTGGTTATATAATTTCGGCCTGACATGCTACGTCTGGATCATCCGGTTAGTCGCCCCAAGGCATCCGAAGGCCCGGCTATGGATCAACGGCCGCAAGGACCTCTATAAACGGATGGCCGAAACCATCGACCCCGCGGCCCGTATCGTCTGGATACACGTGGCTTCGCTCGGCGAATTCGAACAGGGACGGCCCATCATCGAACGCATCCGCAAGGAGCATCCCGAATACAAAATCCTGCTCACGTTCTTCTCGCCTTCGGGTTACGAGATCCGCAAGAACTATCAGGGCGTGGATTACATCTTCTACCTGCCGATCGACACGCCGCGCAACGCGCGCCGGTTCCTCGACGCGGCGCATCCCGAAATCGCCGTCTTCGTGAAATACGAATTCTGGCTCAACCTGCTCTACGAACTGCGCCGCCGCAAGGTGCGCACCTATATCGTCTCGGCCATCTTCCGCCGCAACTCGATCTTCTTCCGCCCCTACGGCGGCATGTGGCGGCAGGCGCTGGAGTCGTTCGACGTAATGTTCGTACAGAACGAGGAGTCGAAGAGACTGCTGGCGGGGCTGGGCTTCGACAACGTGATCGTAGCGGGCGACACGCGCTTCGACCGTGTCGCCGAGATCGCCAAAGCCGCCAAGCACATCGACGTGATCGAGCGGTTCAAGGGCGACAAGCGGGTCTTCGTGGCCGGCTCGACGTGGGGTCCTGACGAGGAGCTGCTGATCCGCCTGATAAACGACAATCCCGACATCAAATTCATCGTCGCGCCGCACGAAATGGACGAAAGCCGCATGGCACGTCTTGCGGCCGAGACCAAAGGCGGCACGCTGCGCTATACCCAGTGCACCCCGCACACGAACTACGGTCCGAAACAGCTGCTGATCCTCGACACGGTCGGCATTCTGTCGTCGGTATACAGCTATGCGACGTGGAGCTACATCGGCGGCGGATTCGGCGTGGGCATCCACAACACGCTGGAGGCCGCAACGTTCGGACTTCCGGTGGCGTTCGGTCCCAATTACCAGAAATTCAAGGAGGCGCGCGATCTGGTGACGCTCGGCGCGGCCCGGTCGATCAATGATTACGACGAACTGCGGGCGTGGTTCGTTCCGCTGCGCGACAACGAGGAGTTCCTCCAGAAAACCAGCCGCATCGCCAAGGACTACACCACACGGCATCAGGGCGCGACGGGCATCATCGTCAGAACGATTTTCAATTAAGCGGAGCGGTCCCGGCCCGGAAAAGTCCGAAAAAAGTCTCCGGGGAAAATCTTCCGGAAAGTCTCCCGGAAAAAATCCCGGAAAAAATCCCCAACCGGATAAATTCCCCCGAAAAACAGGAAAGGCCGGAAGGGCAAGGACAGGAGCAAGGACAAAGGCCGGCCACACGAGAAAACCGGACCGGGAACGACAACGAAACGACAGCGAACGGGATCAAGGAAAGACGGCGGCCGTGAAAAGCCAGCCCCCCAGCAGGTGAACAAAAAAAATAAAATGCGCGGACATCGCAAGAGTCCGCGCATTTTCGTTGACGCCGCTCCGGCCGGCGGCAAGCCGGGCGTTATTCGTACAGCGATTTGCAGTAATCCCGGAAGGTTTCCCAGCGGTAATAGGGACCGCCGCCGAGGGGCAGTCCGGCATCGCGCTCGTTGTGCAGGATGCGCACCAGAACGTCGCCCGCAGGGTTGCGGAAGAAGACGAACTGCACGTTGGCCGCCATGGGCGAAACGCGGTGCACCTGCCACACTTCGGCGGCCTCTTCGGGCGTCGAAACGCGGGCCGAAGCGCCCTCGACGCCCAACAGCGCCAACAGCGGGATGACGTTCACGTCGTGACCGAAGCGCAGCGACGCAGCCAGCTCCTTTCCGCCGCCGATCACCTCTTCGGCGGTCTCGACGATGTTGCGCAGCAGGGGTTTGGCATCGGCGATGATCGGATCGCCGAAACGCTTCGAAGGACCGAACATCACATAACGGCGGAAGTTCTCGTCCTCCCATGCGGCATATATCTCCTCCCCGGTGAAAAGGTCGTACAGCGAAATGCCCAGATAATCGACGTCCTGCATGATCGCGGCCTGCAAAAGCAGCTGCTCCATCAGTTTGCGGGGCTTTTTGACCTCGCGTTTGACGAATTCGGGATCGGAGAAAAGCGACTTCATCAGCCGGTCGGGAATCAGGCGCGCGGCGCGCACGCTGTCGGCCGTTTTCAGGGTCCGGTCGCGCTGGGCGTCGAGTCCCTTGTTGTTGCCCATATAGGGCATGTAGCGCGCGCTCGACTCGCGCGTGGTCCGGATCGCGGGATTCAGCTCCTTGAGCCGCTCGTTGAAAGCCGCCATGCTCAGGATGCAGCGCGGCACGAGGGTCGAGCGGCTCTCGATACGGCATTCGCGGCCGTCTGCCGTAGAGAAAACTTCGGGATAAGCCTTGTACATGCGCTCGGCGATGCCCCGGTGTTCGGCGACCCCGCGCGGCGAAAGGTCGCCGTAACGTTTGTCGGCGTCGGCCGCGATGATCTCGACGCGGCCCAGCACATCACGACCCAGCGGCGTCAGCGCACCGGCTTCGGCGGCTTTGCGCAGGATTTTCAGCGGCCCGGCATAGACGCTTTCAGAGGCATGCCAGCGGCTGCCGTGGCGGCCGTAATAGGCTGTGTAGAACGGCGTGTACCCGTCGGGCGCCGGAGCCGCCGCAGCGGGCCGGTATTCGTATGAATGGTAGATTCCGCCCGCGCGTTCGGGAACGGCCGCGATCTGTTCGCGGGCCGTCTGGGCGTCCGCTCCCCACAAGCCGAGCAGCAGGAACGCCGCGCAGAACCTCAGTTTCAATGCAAGTCTGTTCATTGGTCGGTATTTTAACATTTATGCGTCATGATTCCCAGCACGAGCCGGTCGGTCTCGTTCATGCCGTCGCGGCCGATGGCCGTCAGGTTGCGGATGCACTTGTCGACGTCCTCCTCGATAATTCCCTCGACGGGCGTCACGCAGTGACCGTCCATCGCCATCATGGCCGAGAGCACGGCGGTCGAGACGCCGCTCGTGAGTTTCATCGAACAACTGGGCTTGGCCCCGTCGCAGATCATGCCGGTGAGGTTGGCGATCATATTCTTGACCGCCGCGGCGACCTGCTCGTAGGCGCCGCCCATCAGGTAGGTGATGCCGCAGCTCGATCCCGTCGCCGCCACGACGCAGCCGCACAAGGCAGACAGACGGCCGAGACTCTGTTTGATATAGATCACCGTGAGGTGGCTCAGCACCAGCGCACGGATCGTATGTTCCTCGTCGGCCGCGGTCTCGTCGGCATAGACCACCACGGGGAGCGTCGCGGCGATGCCCTGATTGCCGCTGCCCGAATTGCTCATCACGGGGATCATGGCCCCGGCCATGCGGGCGTCGCAGGCCGCGGAGGTATAGGAGAGGATGCGCGAGAAGATGCTGTCGCCCATCACCCGCCGCTCCCGCTCGCAGCGCAGCGTGCGGCCGACGCAGTGCCCGAACTCCCCGGCGAAGGCCCGCTCGGCGGCGGCTTTGTTCACGCGGCGGGTTTCGAGGATGAAGCGCAGTTCATCGAGCGGCGCCGTCATGGCGAAATCCCAGACGCGGCGCAGGGTCAGGGGCACCTCGCCCGCCTCCTCTTCGGCGACGGATGCCGTGCGTTTGTCGAGCAGCACCTCGCCGTCGCGTTCGAGATAGACGAAGGCGGTATGTCCGCCTGCGATCACCGCCACGGCGCGGCGTTCTCCGGCCGAAGCTTCGACCTCGATATAGAGTTTTTCGGCGATATCCTCCTTCAGCGAGATGCAGACGCGCTTTTCGTCGATATAACGGGCGCCCCGCCCGACGGCTTCGGGCGTCACGTCGCGCAGGACCTCCAGTTGATATTCCGAACGGCCGACCAGCGCACCCAGCGCCACGGCGATCGGCAGGCCGATCATTCCCGTGCCGGGAATGCCCACGCCCATCGCATTCTTGAGGATATTGGCGCTCAGGCGCACCTCGATCTTTTCGGGCTGCGCGTCGAGCAGTTCGGCGGCGCGCGCCGTACACAAAGCCACGGCGATCGGTTCGGTACAGCCGATGGCGGGCACAACTTCGCGGTTGATAAGGGCGATGATTTTCGCTCGTTCGTTCGGGGAAAACATATTGGCTCGTTTTTAGAGATCATACAAAGATAACTATTTTTCGCTATTTTTGCGGCATCAAAACAGACGCCGATATGGAAAATCCGAAAAGCCGCGCATGGAAAGTCGTGAAGAGCGAGTACCTCGCCCGCAAACCGTGGTTCACCGTACGCCACGAGCGCATCGAACTGCCCGACGGGCGCAGCATACCCGACTATTACGTCTTCGAGTACCCCGACTGGGTGAACGTGATCGCCATAACCAAAGAGGGTAAATTCGTATTCATCGACCAGTACCGTCACGGGCTGGGCGAAACGAATTACGAAATCCCGGCGGGCGTGGCCGAGCCGGACGATGCGTCGATGCTGGCCGCGGCGCAGCGCGAACTGGCCGAGGAGACCGGTTACGGCGGCGGCGAATGGCGCGAACTGCTGGTCGTGGCCCCGAATCCCGCCACACAGAGCAACCTGACGTACTGCTACTTGGCGACGGGCGTGGAGCGGCTCGGCGCCCCGCCGCCCGGCGGCCCCGAGGGTGGCCGGGATC
>OCAV01000710.1_pt1 | contig 26345 bp, 18 predicted proteins | sample 1538331 | NCBI WGS metagenome assembly OCAV01 (sample SAMEA2580297, study PRJEB22360) | human gut metagenome | biome: human gut; feature: human-associated habitat; material: faeces | place: Denmark | collected 2008/2010
TGGCAAACAGAGCATATAAATTCAGAATATATCCCAATGATGAACAGAAGATTTTGTTTGCTAAGACTTTTGGCTGTGTGAGAATGGTATACAATCATTGGCTTGATAGAAAGATCAGGCAGTATGAGGAGAACAAGACCAACGTAACATATACCATTTGTGCAAAAGAAATGGCTGCAATGAAGAAAACAGAAGAATACAGGTTTTTAAAGGAAGCAGATAGTATCGCATTACAACAATCGCTCAGGCATCTTGATACGGCATTTCAGAACTTTTTCAAACAGCCGAAAACAGGTTTCCCAAGGTTCAAATCAAAAAAGCGGAATAAAAACAGCTATTCCACGGTCTGCATCAATGGGAACATAACTCTGTCTAATGGATATTTGAGATTACCTAAGATTGGGCAAGTCCGCTTAAAACAGCACAGGTCTGTTCCAGGGGAATATAGACTAAAATCTGTAACAGTAAGCCAGACACCAAGCGGAAAATACTATGCAAGTATTCTTTTTGAGTATGAAGATCAAGTACAGGAAAAGGAGCTGCAAAAGTTTTTAGGTTTAGATTTTTCCATGCATGAATTATATCGTGACAGCAACGGTAAGGAGCCTGCTTATCCGGGGTATTACAGGAATGCAGAGAAAAAATTAGCGAGAGAACAACGTAAGCTTTCCAGAATGCAGAAAGGTTCAAACAATCGCAATAAGCAGAGGCTTAAGGTGGCAAAACTTCACGAAAAGGTTTCCAATCAGCGAAAAGACTTCCTGCATAAGCAGTCAAGACAGATAACCAATGCCTATGATTGCATATGTATAGAAGATTTGGATATGAAAGCGATGTCGCGGTCACTAAATTTTGGGAAATCTGTTTCGGATAACGGCTGGGGAATGTTCACAACATTTTTGAGATACAAACTGGAGGAGCAGGGGAAGAAACTTGTGAAGGTGGGTAGATTTTTTGCAAGCAGCCAGACCTGTTCTGTTTGTGGTTACAAAAATGCAAAAACGAAAAATCTTGCGTTAAGAGAGTGGGATTGTCCACAGTGCGGAACCCATCATGACAGAGATGTAAATGCGGCGGTAAATATCAGAAATGAGGGAATGCGGCTGGTAAATGCATGACCTTAACACAATATAACACAACCGTGGGACACACGGGGATAGCTCGCTTATGCTTAACACAGTAGTGTTATCGAACGAGAACCAAACTTGCCGAGGTTGGGAAGTCTCAACCTCTACAGGTGGGGGAGGATGTCACGACATAGAAGCTATAGCAATATAAATAGTAGTCTTATGTGCCGATTTACAAATACATTAAATAAACAGAGAAACGGAGAGACACAAAAGTGAAGGAATTAATTAACTTACAATTAATGATGTTCGCCCTCATCATCACAGGGCTGATTTTGAAAAAGGTGGGAGTTGTCGGAAAAGAAGCACAGAAAGGTATGACCAATCTTGTTATTGATCTTATTTTACCGTGTAATATTATTTATTCTTTTATGATAAAGTTCTCGTCAAAAATCGCACAGGACTTCGTAGTCATTTTTGTTATTTCTATATTAATTCAGGTTTTTTGTGTTATTTTAGGAGGCGTATTATATAACAAATGCTCCGTAAAAAGAAAAAAATGTTTGCGTTATGCAACGATTTGTTCTAATGCGGGATTTTTAGGGAATCCAATCGCACAGGGTGTTTTTGGAATGATGGGACTGACATTAGCATCTATTTACCTTATTCCACAGCGAATTATGATGTGGTCAGAGGGCGTTTCCGTATTCACCGAAGCACCAACCAAAAAGGAAATGCTCAAGAAAATCTTTACCCATCCATGTATCATTGCCTGTGAGATCGGTATCGTCCTCATGCTTACCGGATGGCGGCCTCCACATTTCTTAGAAGAAACAATTACTTCCGTAAGTAACTGTAACACAGCAATGTCCATGCTCGTCATCGGAATGATTCTCGCAGACGCAGATCCCAAAACGATTATTGATAAAGATGTACTTTTCTATACATTTATCCGTTTACTTATAATACCGTTTTGCGTATTTATCCCATGCTGGCTCCTGCATATCGACAGTCTTGTAATGGGCGTAAGTGTAATTTTGGCGGCAATGCCGGCAGGAGCAACTACAACAATTCTTGCTTCAAAATATGACTGTGAAGAAGAATTCTCCGTAAAATTAGTTGTATTCTCCACAGCGGCATCATTAATCACAACACCGCTGTGGAATATGATTCTGCTGAAATTTTGATTTGCCGCAGGCAAAGGAACTGTCTTTGGGGCTTGGGAAAAGTCAGAATTTATTTTTGAGAAATTTGAGAAAGGCTTCAGATAGTTATGGTTTATTTATCTTCCCAGGTTCGTCTGTTTGGTCTGCATTGCAGCCTCACAAATTAAATTTTGTATATTTTGCAAAGAAATTGCCCGTTTTTCTGGATATTATTAGAAGATAGAACATTGAAATTTGGTACATTATAGTATAAAATATTGAGAAGAGTAAAAATTTATAATTTTATGTAACTTATTTAGTAAATAGAATAGAAGGGAAAAGAGAATGTCAGTAATAGATTTCCATTCACATGTGCTTCCCCGTATAGATGATGGGAGCCATAGTTCAGAGGAATCTTTGGGGATGCTACAGGTCTCAGCTTCACAGGGAATAGATGTAATGGCGGCAACGTCTCATTTTTATGCTACAGAAGACAGAATTTCTTCTTTTTTGAACAGAAGAAGGTGTTCAGAAGAACGTTTGAAGGAACGGATGAACCAGGAACTGACAAAAGAAGAGAGGATTCCAAGGCTGATAATGGGAGCGGAGGTCGCTTTTTTTACAGGAATAAGCAGGGCGGAGCGTTTAGAAGAACTTACTTATGAGGGTACGGATCTTCTTTTGCTGGAGATGCCTTTTACAAAGTGGAACAAGTCTGAGATTGAAGAAGTGAGATATATTTTGGAGCGCAGGAAGCTGCGTGTTATGCTCGCTCATCTGGAACGTTTTCTGATGATTCCAGGAAATAAGAAGAGAATTTATGAGTTGATGGAGCTTCCTGTTTATGTTCAGATTAATGCTGGAAGTTTTGAACGGTGGGGTGAAAGAAGACAGATTTTAAAGATGATTAGGAAAAAGGAACAGATTTTTCTTGGAAGTGACTGTCATGGTCTTAATCATAGAGTTCCGAATCTTAAGAATGGGCGCGAAGCGCTTGAGAAGATGATGGGCAGTACCTTTATTGATAAAATGGATAAAGAAGCAGCAGTGCTGCTTGGTTTGGAGGATAAGTAGATGTCAAAGAAAATTTCAATTATTATTAGTGTGATCTTGTTTGTGATTCTTGCAGTTCTTCTTGTATGTGAGAAGACGAACCCAGGTGCAGGAAGTGCTTTGCTCCAGGGGATTTTTTAACTGAGGTGTCTTAGATGGCGAAGAAGTACTATAGTAGAAGTGAAAAGGAGAAGCTTGCAAAGAAGCTTGCTGCGGTGGTGGCGGTCTTTGTTATTGTCTGTACAGCAACAGTTGTGATCGGGCATATTGTTGATAATCAGAAGATGAATACAGGGCAGAAGGATGCAGCGGCAGCGTCAGATATTGTTACGATTAACGGTGTGAAGTGTAAGCCGAACTGGGATGTGCAGACGTATCTTTTTATTGGAGAAGATGACAGAGGTGTGAAGACAGGCAAGACAGAATCGGATGGAACCGGACAGAGTGATGTTCTTGAGCTTCTTGTAATTGATACGAAGAAGAATACATATCATAAGCTTCCAATTAACAGAGATACGATAACTGATGTAAGGTCATTAGATGATGATGGTTCTTATCTTGCTACAACGAAGACACAGATCGCTCTTGCCCATGCGAATGGTGATGGAATGGAACTGAGTTGTGAGAATACAGTGGATGCAGTATCGAATATGTTGTACGGTATTCGGATTGAAGGATATATTTCATTGAATATGGATTCTATCAAAATTTTAAATCATTTGGCTGGCGGAGTTCCGGTAACAATCGAGGATGACTTTTCCCAGTCAGATAAGTCACTTGTAAAGGGACAGACAGTTACATTGACAGATGATCAGGCGATGCATTATGTTCATGACAGAATGAATGTAGGAGATGGTACGAATGAGTGCCGTATGCGCAGACAGAATGCATATGTTGATGCGTTGTTCCCTTTGTATAAAGCAAAGTTACAGGCAGATAGCGGATTTGTTAATGAATTTTATAATGACCTCTCGGATTATATGGTAACAGATATGAGTGTTGGAGAGATGGGGAATGTCGCCAATATGATTATTAACAGCGAAGATAAAGGCGAGCTTTCTATCAAGGGAACGAACGCTATTGCAAAAGATGATGGTTTTAATGAATTTACTATGGATGAAACAAGCCGTGGCGAAGTAGCGATGGAGCTGTTTTTTAATAAAGTAGAAAAATAACAGGAATGAGGAAAGAAGATGAGTCTTATTAATAACAGGAATGAGGAGAGTACCCCGGAATTTGAAGTGATTTCCGGAGGTAAAGAGGATGTTCGCAGTAGTTTTGCGGATAGAACAGAAGAGGAAACAGAAATTGATCTGATTGATCTGGCATGGGCATTGCTTGACAAGATACATTATATTGTGCTGTGCTTTTTGATTGGAGCAGTGATAATGAATGCATATTCCTATTTTCTTGTTCGTCCGACTTATAAGTCAACAGCGAAGATGTATGTTGTATCTGCATCTAAGAATTCAGTAGTTGATTTAGATGCTTTGAATATCGGTACATCACTGACAGCTGATTATGAACAGTTGATGTTAAGTTATCCGGTGTTAGAGCAGGTAATCAATAAACTGAATTTGGATATGGATTCTGATACACTTGTAAAGATGATCACATTAGAGAATCCGACAGATACTCGTATTTTAAATATTAACGTAGTAAGTACTGATCCAAAGAGTGCAAGAGATATTGCGAATACACTTATGGAGGTTTCTGTTGACTATCTTCCTAAGACGATGAGTACGAACGCACCAAACGTTGCACAGAAAGCCAAATTAGCAGATCATAAGAATGGTCCAAGTTATACGAAGTATACAGTGATCGGTGCCTTGGCAGGAGCGTTCCTCTACTGCATGTATCTTGTAGTGAAGTATCTTATGGATGATACAATCCATACAGCAGATGATATGGAGAAGTACTTTGATATTGTACCTTTGGCAGTAATTCCGGATGTTAGCGAGTTGGCATCGGAAAAACAGCAGAAAAAGGAGAAGCTGGAGAAGGGATTTAGTAAGTAATGAAGAAGTTGAATTTAAAAATAAAGGATATGTCTTACGCTGCAGAAGAGGCTTTGAATCGTTTAAGGGTAAATATTAAATTCTGTGGTAAGAATACAAAGAAGATTGTTATTACAAGTAGTGTTCCGAATGAAGGAAAGAGTACAGTTTCTGTACGTTTGTGGAAGCTTCTTGCGGAGGCTGGTTTTCCTACTGTTCTGGTGGATGTGGATTTACGTAAATCTGAATTACAGAAGAAGTATGAAGTAGAAGGAATTAAGGAAGGGCTGAACCATTTCCTTTCCGGTCTGGCAGAGTATGAAGATGTTGTATACGAGACAAATATTCCAAATGGACATATTGTTCCAGTTACTACATTGCTGGAGAATCCATCTGCTTTATTGGAAGATCCGAGATTAGGAGAACTTCTTGACAGATTAGCAGAAGATTATCGATATGTTATTATTGATACGCCGCCGTTGGATAATATTTCAGATGGAGCGCTTATTGCCAGCATGAGTGATGGAGCAGTCTTAGTTGTACGTTGTGGAGAGACTTCCAAAGCGCTGGTAAGACAGTCACTGCAGCAGCTTGACAGGGTTGGATGCCCGGTTCTTGGAACGGTATTAAATCGTGCGGAAATCAGAAGTGGAGCCTATAAGAAGTATTACAATCGTTATGGTAAGAAATATGATGATTACTATGGTGCTTACTATGGAGGAAATACGACAGAAAAGAAAGCAGGTATAAAAGAGTAATAATTACATTTCTACAGATAGTATGATTTGTGTATCATATTGTTAGAGGATGTTGATTATATTTAAATCGGACACAATTTTTCGTCGTGGCCGAAGGATTTTTGTCAAAAGGAGGCATAAACTATGAAAACAGTAAAGAGAATCGCAGCAGTACTTCTTGCAGTAATGCTGATGGCTCCGGCAGCAGTTAATGCAGCTGCTCCATCTGTTACAAAAACTAGTATTAAAAATAAGAAGGCTAATGCTACAGTAACTTACAACAAGAAAAACCAGACACCGACAATAGTTACAATCAATGGTAAGAAGTTGGTTGTTGGAAAAGACTGTGTTATTGTTGGTAAGAAAAAGAAAAATGCAGGAAAGTATATCCTTACCGTAAAAGGTATTGGAAACTATTCTGGAGAAACAGAAGTAGTATTTACTATTAAAAAAGCAAAACAGGTTATTAAAACATCTGTTGATCAGAAGGCTTATAAAGCTTCTGCATTAAAGAAATCAAAGAAGAAATTTGCTTTAAAACCAAAGGCTGTTAGTAAAAAGTTTACATATACTGTAAAAGGTAAAAAAGCTAAGAAGTATATCAGCGTAAACAAGAAGGGTAAAGTTACAATTAAAAAAGGTATCAAGAAAGGTATCTATAAAGTTGTAATTAAAACAAAGGCAACAAAGAACCACAAAGCTGGTAAGAAAACAGTTAGAATTATCATTAAATAATTTTTAACTATTTAGGGGGCATCCTGCCACGAAGGATGCCTTTTTTCTGTTAAATAAGATAATAAGAGAAATAAAGAGAAAATTTGTAAATTATTTTATGGATATTTTATTAGTAGGAAATTAATATGGAAAAGTTTATTTTTAATAAGGGGATTTTCTTGATTTGAGGAAGATGCTATCAGTTGACAAAATAATTTTTCTTATATACAATATCTAAGATATTTACAGGATTGTGAAGGCTTTTATGATGGAATTATGGAGCAATTCTCAAAGATAAAGTAGAGTTATGAAGGTAGGCCTGTGAGAATTGGTATTGGTCAGGGGAAGCCGGAAAGGAAGAAGTTATGTTTGAAAAGTTAGAGAGAAAGTTAGTTAATGTACTGCTTTTTTTTGATTTGTTTAAGATGAAAACAAAGATTCCTACAGATTTTAGAGGGGTAATGCGCACACAGGACAAGCGTGTACAGAAGCTTGTAAAAAGAGCATATGAGATTCCGTTTTATAAGAAGAGATTTGACGAGGCGGGGGTGAAGCCGGAAGATATCCGTACAGGAGATGATTTATCAAAGCTTCCGTTACTGACCAAGGATGAGCTTCGTGCCTGGATGAATGAGGAAGCGAAGAATCCGAAGTATGACTGCTGGTTCCACGATACAACAAGTGGATCTTCAGGAATTCCGCTGATGCTGCTCGTTTCTCCAAAGGAAAAGGCCTACAACATGGCGAACTGGTTCCGTGTTATGATGTGTGCCGGTTATAATCCATTTACAGGAAAGACGATGAGCCGTAAGAGTGCCCATAGTATTTCTGGTGGCAGCGATACATTCTTACAGCATTTCGGGATTTTGCGTCGTGGTTTTGTAAATCAGTATGCACCTGAACCGGAAATCGTAAAGCAGATTAATGCATATAAGCCAGACTTTTTATATATGAATAAGAGTGAATTTATGCGTATCTGTTTATATTGTAAGCAGAATCATGTAGAACTTGAGAAACCAAAGTTCTACTGTCCAACTGGAGAGAAGATCGACGATACCGCAAGAAAGCTTTTTGCAGAGATTTTAGGCCCTGGAATCATTGATTCTTATGGAACTGCCGAGACAGGTGCGGCAATGGTACGTCTTTTTGACAGCGAAGAATATACGGTGCATAATGACTCTTTTGTTGTAAATATTTATGATGAAAAGAATCGTCCTGCCAAAGAAGGTAATATCGTTGTAACGCCTCTTTACAAGACAGATTTACCGCTCATCAACTATGCGATTGGCGATAAGGGAACCTGCGAAGTTCGTGATGGTGTCCGCTATATCACAAGCGTACAGGGACGTATGAACGACTTCTTCCGCTATGAGACAGGCGAAGTTACAACATTCTTCGAAATTGCACCGATTATCGCTCATTGTGAGGACATTTTACAGATGCGTTTCATTCAGGAGACCTATCATAAGATTCATATCCAGTGCGTACACAATATAGCAGAATCTAAGCTGACAAAAGAGGAAGTTGAGAAAGATATGACAGCGAAGTTAAATGCGAAGTTCAAACATCCATTTGAGATTGAATACGAGTGGATGGATTCTATTCCACCGGATAAGAACGGAAAGCTTCGTATGATTGTATGTAAGGTACAGGATTAGGAGGTATACAATGGCTGGGAAAAATAAAGATGCTTCTCTGAATAAGAGAGCCTTTACTTCAGGATTTTTCTTCATCCTGGCACAGCTTTTTGCAAGGGGGCTGACATTTGCGGTAACCCCGGTTTATTCAAGGCTGCTGACAAAGGCACAGTACGGTGTAGTCAGAACCTACGAGTCATGGCTTCTGATTGCCTATACGATTATGTCACTCTGCCTCTGGCGTAGTGTTGATGTGGCGAAGAAAGATTTTGAAGACGATTATAATGGTTATGTATCGAGCGTACATACACTTTCCTACATTGCCATTGCATTCTTCTTTGGACTGTGTATGATATTTAAGACACAGGTACAGGATTTTTGTCAGATGGATGATCTGATGTTTTACACCTGCTTCCTGTATGTATTTACTTATACAAGTATGCTTTATGTGCAGCGAAGAGACAAACAGGTACTCAAATATAAATTCAGTACGATGGCAACTCTGCTTACGATCGTGCCGGGAACGTTCCTGTCTATATGGCTTATTTACAGAGGACGTGTCCAGGGGCTTATCGGACAGCTTGTAGACCGCCGGGTTATCGGATACTATGTACCACAGATTATCGGTGGTGCTGTTGTTGCAATTGTTATCTGGACACAGGGCAAAAAGTTCATTAATTTAAAATACTGGAAATACGGTCTGGCATTCAGTCTTCCGCTTATTCCAGAAGCCTTATCCATCCAGATTATGAACCAGTCTGATAAAATCATGATCCAGAAAATGATCAGCAAAGAGGCAGCGGGTGTATTTGCCATTGCCACAACAATCTCTTTCATTATCTGGATACTTGAGGATTCTGTATGGAATGCCTGGATTCCGTGGCTTTATGCCAAAATCGGAGAGGGCGCAGAAAAAGAAGTTGCCAAACCGTGGATTTCTGTTATGCACATGTTTGGAATCCTATCATGGATTCTCGTAATGCTCGCCCCGGAGGAGATTTTAATCCTCGGTGGTGCCAAATATAAAATGGCAGTCTGGCTTATTGCTCCGATGGTATCGGGAACTTTATTCCGATTCTACAGCTATAGCTATTCTGCTCTTCAGAACTACTATAAACGAACCCAGTATGTAGCTGCAGGAACGATTGGGACGATGGTATTAAATGTAATCTTAAACTACGTTTGTATCCTCAACTTCGGTTACATGGCAGCCTCCTACACAACTGCGTTCAGCTATATTATTCTCCTGCTCGTACAGGGAATCTTAGAGCATAAAATCACAGGAATGGTCATCGTACCACTTCATAAAACGGTACTTATCGCTATTGCTTATGGGGCAATTAATCTGCTCTCTATGAATCTGTACAGAGTCGCATGGTATTATCGCTATGCGGTGATGATTTTAGTGGTAGGTGCGGCTGCGATTGCATTGAGAAAACAGATGATGGCAGTGCTGAAGATGTTCAAAAAGAAATAGTTTGCCGCAGGTAAAATAGACGCTCCCCGAGAGAGAAGATACCCTATATTTGTGACTCTGTCCCTGCGGATTGAATGTTCGCTAAACGGCTCACATTCAATCCTCGCTCTAAGGCCACAAATATAGGGTATCTTCTCTCTCGGAGAGCTGTTTTTGACTGGAGATGAAATTATTATTTAATGTTTTCTTATTCTAATCCTTTAATGGGTTTGTAATTCTGTTTATCGAAATTCTGGCATGCCATAATGATAATTCAAGTATCAGTTTTTTGAAAACTGGTTATAAAGAAAGCGATGACCCTACATATCAGGAAATTGAAAATGGAAACTGGTATTTTAATGAAACCTATGGTACCATTCACCGAATTGCTTCTGCTGGGGTTCGTCTCTTGGGGCGCGTCTATTTTGCCTGCGGCAACCCAGATTATTCTACCGTGATTTCCACCTTATCCATTGCTTCAAACAGCAACTTCTGGGCGTCCTCCAAAGTTTCTCCCTTAGTAATAATATGACCAATACGATGTGGTCCCACATGGAATTTATGTACCTCATCCCCTGGTTTGTAGTCAAATTCAACTTCACAAATGTCTTCATTTGGCTCATTATGGTCAACCTGAGACTTGATGATTCCATCTTTATCACTCATGAGAAGGTGGCTGGCATTCGGTACGAATGGTTTGTCAAATGTGAAGTGAGGGTTTTCTCCAAGTGCAGTTCTAAGAATTTTTTCGTAGTAGTCAAATCCGTAGTAAATGGATGTTAACTCGGCGAGGCAGGTTGCTCCGCAGCGGCCGCCGAGTTCTAATACATAGGTTTTATTGTCTTTTAAGATGAAGTCGGCGTTGATAGCGCAGTTGTCAAGCTGCATTGCTTTTACTGCACCGCGAAGCTGTTCTTTGGCATCTTCGATTACGTCTTCGTTTAAGTTGTATGGAGCAAAGTGACCGATTGGGACACCAGTATCTCCGTGGAATACATAGTCTCCGTGAGGAAGAATGAACTGTACTTCCCCATTGTATACAAATGCCTGTGCACCGAATTCTTCGCCTTCTACGAATTCTTCGATTAAGAAATAGTCTTTTCTTGTATTTTCTTTTACATAGTTCATAGCAGAATCGAACTTGTCGTAGGAGTCTACCCGGGTGATTCCACGGCTTCCTGAGGAGTCTACAGATTTGAAAATCAGTGGGAACTCTAAGCCTTCAATTGTTTTCTTAATATCCGGGTCACTGAAAAGAACTTTGCGGAAACGAGCGGTGCGGACACCGTATTCTTCGTATTTGGTCTTCATAAGCATCTTGTCTACTGCAATCTGAGCGGCTTCATAGGAAAGACCGGCAAGTCCCATAGCATCGCAGACTTTACCGATTGTGATAACACACACGTCAGTTCCAGTTGTGATGATACCGTCAATCTGTTCTTCTTTTGCGATTTCAAGAATCTTTTCATCATCGACGGTGTTCTCATAATATACTTTGTCAGCTAACTCAAATCCAGGATAGTTTCCAGGAATGCTGACTACGATAGTGTATAATCCTAATTTCTTTGCTGTTTTAATTAAAGGAACCTGGTAGATGCCAGCTCCGAGAATCATAATTTTCTTCATGATGACTTACCTCCTGATTGATTATGTGTACTCTCGGAGTCTTTCTTGCACTTGATTGTGTGGCTGATTTTCCGCCAGTCGCACCCGAATTTCATCAACGTACGCACCGCGTACGCCTTAAAAATTTGGGCACAACTGACAAAAAATCTTCTCACAAAATCAAGCACAAAAAGATTCCGAGAGTACATTTATGATGATATAGTCTTCGTTATCTATTCATTATTTATTCATTATCTATTCGTTATCTGATGGTTCGCAGCTGTTCTTTGCAGAAATAGTTTCTGTTGGAAGGACAGATTTCACAGTTGTTACTTTATCAGGAGTATTTGCTGTGTCCTGAATTGCTGTAGCAGTGCTGTTTTGTGAAATTACTTCCCGTACAACGAACTGCGGCTGTTTATTCATTCCAAGGAACATTCTGCCCAGGTATTCTCCGATGGTCCCCATAAATAACATGATGAGTCCGGAGAAGAAGCAGATGGCGCACATCATGGAAGGCCATCCAAGTGCCATTGCAGGATTTACGAGCTTACGGATAACGATTGCCAGTGCGCCGAGAATACTTAATATAGAGAAGAAGTATCCGCAGTAAGTGGACAGGCGCAGTGGGACAACAGAGTATCCCATAATATTTGAGTAAAGCTGGATGAGCTTCTTTAAGGTGTAGCCGGACTGTCCGACTTCACGCTCAAAATGCTTGATTGGCACACAGCTTATATTGCGAGTGGTACGCAGGAATAATCCCTGTAAATGAGTGTAAGGACTCTGATACTGGATAACATAGTCTCTTACAAACTTACGGATTACCCAATAGCTGGATGTTTTCATGTCTTTTGGCTTACCGATAAGAATGCGGACAGTAAGATAATTTAAGTAGCTTCCGAAGTTACGGAAAGCGGAATGTTTCTTATCTGGATAATAGCCGTAAACAATGTCATATCCCTTTTCAATTTCATCTAACAGAAAATGTAACTGGGAAGGGTGGGTCTGCATATCATCATCCATTGCGATTAAAAGATCGCCCTGTGCGTAGTTAAGTCCTGCCATGACAGCATTATGCTGCCCGGAGTTCTTCGCAAGGGAAATTGCTTTTACAAATGGATAGTCAGCTGCCAGTGCTTTTAATTCACGAAGGGTCGCTCCGTCATCTGGTGAGTAGTCATCGACAAGAATAAATTCATATTCCGGGCGCCCTAAGCGGTCGAGTTCTGCACTGGTAAGCTCTACGACTTCACGAATAGTCCGTGAAGATTTATAACAAGGTATAATAATCGAGTGTAACACGAGTTTTGCCTCCTGAGTAGTTTCGTTTCCAATAAATCTGCTAAATATTCAACGGTTTATTGTATGCTATTTTGAATAAAATTCTTTAATCTTTTCGCAGACAGTCAGAACTTTTTCTTTTTCTAAACCATAATAAAGAGGAAGACGAAGGAGACGTTCACTCTCTTTTGTTGTGTACTTATCTTCTCCGTGGAAGCGGCCAAACTTCTGTCCGGCTGGTGCTCCGTGAAGAGGAATGTAGTGGAATACAGAAGAAATCCCGTTCTCTTTTAAGAACTTGATCAAGGTACTACGTTCTTCTAAGTCTTTTGCTTTGATGTAGAACATATGGGCATTATGTACGCAGCCTTCAGGAACAACAGGAAGTTCGATGTATCCAGCTTCTTTTAAAGGAGTGAGATTCTCGTAGTAAGTGTTCCATGTGCTCATACGGTCATCGTAAATCTTATCGGCAACTTCTAACTGGGCATAAAGGTAAGCAGCGTTCATATCACTTGGAAGGTAAGAGGAACCAGCCTCTACCCATGTGTATTTGTCAATCTGTCCGCGGAAGAACTTGCTTCGGTTTGTACCTTTTTCACGGATAATCTCGGCATCTTCGATATTCTTTTCGTCACGGATTAAAAGGCAGCCGCCCTCACCCATGCTGTAGTTCTTTGTTTCGTGGAAGCTGAAACAGCCGTAATCACCGATTGTTCCGAGAGCCTTTCCTTTATAGGAGGACATAACGCCCTGTGCGGCATCCTCGATAACGAGAAGATTATGACGCTTTGCGATATCCATGATCGTATCCATCTCGCAGGAAACACCGGCATAGTGTACAGGAACGATTGCTCTTGTCTTATCAGTAATAGCATCCTCAATTAATGTTTCGTCAATGTTCATTGTGTCAGGGCGGATATCTACAAATACAGCGGTAGCACCACGCAGAACAAATGCATCTGCAGTAGAAACGAATGTATAAGATGGCATGATAACTTCATCACCTGGTTTGATATCTGCAAGGAGAGCAGCCATCTCTGTAGCGTGTGTGCAGGAGGTAGTAAGAAGAGCTTTCGCTGTTCCTGTCTTATCCTCAATCCATTTGTTACATTTTTTAGTGAATTCTCCATCACCACTGATCTTGTGATTCTGGATGGCTTTTGTCATGTATTCTGTTTCCTTTCCCGTAAACGGGGGAATGTTAAAGTTAATCATATGAATTCCTTCTTTATAAAATAGTATAAATAAATGGGTTAACAGTAACAGTACACGAACTATCATACGCATACTTTCACATCATTATAGCAAAAATCAGGATAATTGTATAGTGAGAGAGCAGGAAAAATGTACAGTTTCTTCCATACAAAGGGGTGAAAATATCAGGAAATTTTAAAGAAGCAGATTTCTTGACGGGGGTTTTATTTAATTATATAATATAAAAAGGACTTTTTTGTAAAAAGCAAGAAATATAAATTTATTTATTATGATATGGAATCATTTTAAAACAGAAAAGTATTTTATAAAAAATGCCAGAAACCTTATTTGTGTCGTATTTCTGTTTTAATATAATTTTAATATAACAGAAATATACTTATAACAAAGCTGTTTTTTTATGATACTATATAATTTGTGATGGAGTGTACTCTCGGAATCTTTCCTGTACTTGATTTTGTGAGCACATTGAATAATATGGGAGGTAAAGAATGAATAAGAAACATTTAGGAATTGTAGCATTGTTTATATTGTGTTTTTCATTTGCTTTGGCAGGGAAGTCTGCACAGGCAGCAACAACACCACAGGAAACAAGTGTCAGCAAGATTGCTTATGTAGATGCTTCTGGAAGATTAGTACTTAAGTTTGCGGATTTTTCAGATGCGGGTTATACATATACTGTAACAAATGAGAAGACGGGAGCTAAGACAGATACAGCGCAGCTCGCATCAAAGAAAGGTGTGCTTACAGTAAGTCTTGGCCAGCTTTATTCTGCTAAGACCGGATATAAGCTTATTCTCACAAGTAAGGATAATACAAAGAAACTGACAGTTCACTATTATACAGGTAAGGCGCTTGGCAGTTATTCTATCAAGCAGAAAAGCAATGATTCTGTAAAAGCTTCCTGGACAGTGTCTGACAAGATATATACTAGATATTCTTTAGAACTGTATCTGGGAGGAAACTCAACAGTAGCACAGAAAAGGATAAGTGTAGGTAAGACAGCAGCCTCTGCTTCTATTGCATCCTCATCTTTAAAGAATGCCAGATATTATACTTATTTAATTGGTCAGACCACTCTTAACAATAATAAGACAGTTTATTATGGACAGGGAATGCTTAAGACATTTGATTATGTGAAGAAGCCTGCAAAGGTAAAAGGTGTAAAAGCTGTACCAAATGCGAATGCGGCAAAGCTTTCATGGAATGCTGTGAGCAATGCTTCTTATTACACTGTTTATAAGAGTACAAAGTCTTCATCTGGCTATAAAGTAGCCAAGAGCAAATGCACATCCACTTCTTTAAAAATAAAGGGACTGACTGGTGGTAAAAAGTATTATTTCAAAGTTGTAGCAGTTTCACAGGCTGGTGGAAAGACAGTGATCGGAACACAGTCTAATGCGGTTTTAGCGAAGATTCCAGTAGTTGCCGGGCAGGTACGGAATGTACAGTTAAGTTTTGATTCCAAAAAGAATCTGGCACTTACATGGTCAAGAACAGCAAAAGCAACCAGCTATCATATTTTATATAAGAAGGCAGCAGATTCCAAATATAAGATACTGATAAAGACAAAAAAGAGCAATTATAGTCTTGCTAAACTGAAAGCGGATACAAAGTATAACATCAAAGTACAGGCAGTTACCAGAATTGGAAACAAAGTTTACTTAAGCAGTAAGACATCTAAGGTAATTACAGTAACCCCAAGACAGTATAGAGATAAGAATTATAATAAGCTGCTTGCCAGCCAGGTAAGAAGTATCGGTTACGTTGGAAATAAATGTATTTACACAACAAAGAAGTATTCAACAGAAGTTAAGACAGCATTTGTAAACTATAAGGGATATTCCAGTAAAACAAAGTATTTAATCTGGATCAGCCATTATACACAGCAGGTAAGCATTTTCGAGGGAAGCAAAGGCAAATGGAAGATGATCCGTACATTTATCTGTGCGACCGGAACGGCAAAGAATCATTCTCCAAGAGGAGTATTTAAGATTACTTATAAGGAAAAAGGCTGGTTCTACACAAGCACAAAAGAACTCTATGTAACACATTATAAGGGAAGAAACTCTTTCCATACACGTCCATTATGGAATAACGGTTCTGTACAGAACCCGACAATCGGAAAACCAGCGTCTCATGGATGCGTCCGCTGTTATAACCAGGATGCGAAATATATCTATGATAAAATGCCAATAGGAACAACAGTGGTGTCTTATTAATCTGGTTTGCCGCAGGCAAATAGACGCCCTCAGGGAATAAAATAATCCATATTTGTGACTTTCGTCGCAGCGGGGAGTAGTCTTCTGAGAAAAGCCCGGCATTAAAATAATTGATTTTGACTCAGTTGTAAAAAACACAAAGTCGTCAAAATCAATTATTTTAATGCCGGGCTTTTCTACCACTAAGCTACACCCTCGTAGCTCCCAGGCCACAAATATGGATTATTTTATTCCCTGAGGGCTGTCTTTGGCTGGAGAAGGAACAGAATTAATAATGTTGGGGAATTTGAGGATGTGCCAGGAGGTTTTTGCTTTCTGGGAGATTGAAGTCAGAAGGATTGACAATTGGGAACTGTTTTTTAGAAAAGAAAACTACTTTCGTTGGCTGTTATCTCAAACCATCCTGTCAATTTATCGAATTGAAAAGAATGGAAACAGGGAAAGATATAATTGAAAAATGAAATCAAAGAATAAGTAGAAACTTCCTGCCGCCATCCCCAAATTCTCTCCCAATTTATCGGAGTGTCAATAAACAGAAGCCAGAGAACAAAACAGTTTATATTTGTGGCCTCGGAGCAAGTGTTAGATACGAGCAGTTAAGCGAGTATCTAACACGCAGCGACTAAAGTCACAAATATAAACTGTTTTGTTCTCTGGCTTCGTCTGTTTACCACCCCCCCACCGATAAATCATAAATCATCCCATATATTGCAAATTTGTAGACAATGACGTACAATAGCGTTATGTGATAAAGTCAGGAGGATTATAAGATGTCTATACAAGGGAAAAATGGAACTTCAAGGCGCGAAGTTTTTTCCAGAGAGCTTATCGTAGCTTTTTATTTTATATTTTTGGTAATGACGGCACTCTGTCATAAGTTTGGAGAGGAGCATATTGTTCATGCGTTTACTCGAATAGTTCAGATTGTGTATGTACCGGGAATCTTTTTTGCAGTAGGATATTATATACAGATTCAGAGTGAGAAGTATGGGGACTTTAAGGGATGTATGTTAAGGCATGCGGCCTATAGTCTTGGATTGTATGCACTTTTGGGAATTCCTTATGAAGTATTCGCAAAACATGTGGATCCGTTTACGACAATAAGGAATTTCATATCGTTTATAAAGGTTTTTGAAATTTCAGCTATCTTTTTGTCTGTCAGCATCGTATTTCTTTTGTGTGCCTATTTGTGGGATTATATAGAAGGATGGATGGAGAAGCCGGTATTGCTTCTATTGATATGTATTATTGGTTTTCTGCCTGTTTTTCTTCCAGAAGGGATTATCGGATATGGTCTGGCAGGAACATTGATTGGCGGAGACCGCACACATGCAGTTGCGATTAGTACGGAACTATTTGTATTTTTCTGGGGTGTATTTTGTGCAAAGAAAAAGCAGAATACATTTTTAGAAAAAAAGAATTTTATTATGGCGGCGCTTTCTTTTGTTATTGCAGGAGTGTTTGCAGTACTTCATATAAAGGCGGCATGTTTTGTATTTCTTGGAATGTTCCTTGCATTTATAGCGATTAATATATGTGTGCCATTTGCCGGTATTTATGCGGCATTAGAAGAAGCGGTAGTGAATATTTTAGAAAGAGTGTGGGGCATTATAACAACACCGGCTTCCAGAGAGGGAGAGGAAAACTGGCGTTCCTTACTTAGATATTTTATTGGATATACTGTGCTTTTTGTGGTGATGGCAGTGCTTATTTTCCTGCCATACATTTTACAGAATAAAACATTAATCTGGGAGGCAGATGGTCTTGGGCAGTATGTTCCGAAGGTATATCGTTTTATTCAGTATATTCCTGAGATATTTAAAGATATTTTCAGTGGAAACTTTGATTTTAAACAGTACGATTTTACAACAGGACTTGGTGCGACAGTGGCGATCAGTTATGACCCGGTTTATTGGTTATACCTGCTATTCTCACCGGCGAAGATAGAGAAGGCATATAGTTTTCTGATTATTGTAAGGTATTTTCTTGCAGGACTTAGTATGTCCGGTCTCGTACTTTATTTTAAAAAGTCACATTTTGCAGCTTATACGGCAAGTATCGTGTATGCCTTTTCCGGCTATGCTATTTATGCGGGAACGAAGCATGGGCAATTCCTTACGCCAATGATTCTTCTCCCGATTCTTGTTGTTGCGATGGAGAGACTGATTCGTAATAGAAAATGGTATATGCTCACAGTTTTAGTAGGGGTTTCTCTGCTGTGTTCTTATTATTTCCTGTATATGAACACAATTACACTGGGAATCTATTTTGTGCTTCGAATCGTTTGTACAGAGGAATATCGGAATTGGAAGACATTTTTTGAGCGAGGATTTATTATAGTGGGAAGTTATATTCTGGGGGCATCCCTAGGAGTGATCTCATTATTTACATCTTTTGGAAGTTACATGGGTTCAAGCCGAAGTGGTGGTGGAAAGATTACTGCATTTTTAAGTACAACACCATTATTTTACCGTACAGAATGGCTGGTGGACTTTTTCACGTCCTATATATCGGATAACTTTGCGTCTGGTTTATGGCTTAAGCTTGGATTTGCTCCGCTTGCAATGCTGGCAATCGTATTACTTTTTACAAGAAAGAACCGAAAGGAACTTCGCTGGCTGTTTGTGATTTTCACGGCATTTTCCCTGTTCCCTGTTTTCGGATATATTTTCAGCGGATTTAGTAATGTAAATAACCGCTGGGGTTATATTTATGTGGTAATCGTTTCCTTTATTCTGGCAGAAAGTCTTGATAAGATGCGAGATCTGAGTGGAAAAGAAATGGGAATCATGACAGCAATCACTGGACTTTACGGGCTAGTAAATGCTTTCTCTGACAAGTTGTTTGTTCCAAGTATTTATGGTGCGTTTGGACTTTTGGCAGCGACGCTGATTATGCTGTTCTTATTAAATAGCGATAAAATTACATTTTCTAAGAAACAGTTTAGAGGAATTGTTCTTGGAATGACTGCCCTAGTTATTTTCCTTAATGCAAAGTGGTTTATTACTTCTGGGGATGATAGTTATACGCATCTGGATACCTACGTTTCTGCGGGGGATTCTAAAAAGAAGATTTCCGGGACAGCGTTAAAGCATCTTGATGAAGTGCCGGGAGCGGATACGGATGAATTTTATCGAAGTACCAATCTTGTTACAACGGGTAACCTTCGTTCTTCCAGTTTGTTATATGGATATAATGATGTTTCTACATTTAGCAGTACGTTAAATGGCGGTATTGTAAATTATAATAATGCGATGGGTAATTGTCGCTGGAATATTGTAAGTATCTATGATTACAACTTCCGGACTTACCTGAATACGCTTGCGAGCGTGAAGTATATGGGTGTTGCAAAGAAGAATACGGCAACAATTCCATATGGCTATAAAAAGGTGCAGGAGACAAAGAATAAATATTATTCTATTTATGAGAATCAATATTCCTTGCCACTTGGGTATACTTACGATAAAATAGTAAATGCAGATAGAATTGATCAGTATTCTGCAGCCGAAAAGCAGGAGACTACAATGCTTGCAGCTATTGTGGAAGATAAGGATATGGATAAGAACAGTAATCTTACTGTGGCTACGAAGCTTCCGCTTACTGCACAAAAGTTAAAGATTAAAAATATAAAGCTTAACGGTGTGTCTATGACAAAAGATACGATAGAGATAGAGAAGCCGGGTGCAACGATGAAGTTCTCCTTTGAGGCGCCGGCCAATGCAGAAACTTATCTGTCTCTGGTTGGAGATATTTATGCAGAAAAAGATGCGAAAGAGCATTTTATAACAGCAAGAATTAAGGCTCCGGGCGTAAAATATGGTCATAAGTTCCGTATTGATGCATATACTACCGGGCAAAAGGAATATCTTTTTAATCTGGGATACAGAGAGGGTGCTGTAAAGACATGTACCTTGAAGTTTGTCGGTACAGGTACTTTGAAGTATAAGGATCTTGCGATTTATTCTCAGACGATGTCTAATTATGCAGACAGAGTGAATGCACTTAAAGAGAATTCCCTGCAGAATGCAAAAGCAGAGAAGAATACGGTAACTGGTAATATCACTGTTGACAAAGACAAGATGCTGGTGGTCACTCTCCCATATCAGAAAGGCTGGACAGCATATGTTGACGGCAAAAAGACAGATATTCAGAGGGTAAATTATCAGTATATCGGTATTAATCTTAAAAAAGGAACACATGATATTAAGCTACATTATCAGCTTCCGGGAATTAAGCTTGCATTTATGATTACCGGATGTGGTATCATAGCATTTGTGGCAATTATTATATTTAATATTGTCAGAAAAAGACGAAAGAATTAGAGGATTTTTTAATACACTCTAAGAAAAATTATTTTGTAAAGGAAGGACAGAATGCAATCAAAGAAATGCCTGGACAGATATGGCGGTGGAAGGCCGCTTTGTCAGAAGTCATGAAGCAGGCAAGATATAATGCATTCTTATTAAAAGGGTGTAGTGAACATAAATAAACATATATAAAGTTTAAGGAGAGATTATCATGGCAGAACAACATTTAACAAAGAGCGAGTTGGCGATTATGGAGGTAATGTGGGAGCAGGAAGAAGCACTTACTGCTTCAGAGATTATCAAAGCATCTGGGGACAAGGAATGGAAGAACAGTTCTATTCATCTCATGGTGAATGCTTTACTTGAAAAAGGATTCCTTGAAGTTGCCGGATTTAAAAAGACAACAAAGAATTATGCGCGTACATTTAAGCCAACTATGACAAAAGAGAAGTATTTTGTGCGCAAAGTTATGGGAAATACTCCAGTAGCAGAGAAGAAAAAGATTTATATGCAGCTGTTAAAAGAAGTGAACGAAATAGAGACACTTGATACAATCAAAGAAGAAATATACGCGCGAAAAAAAGAATTGGAAAATAGATAGTTGACTTTTCCTATCAAGTGGGTATATAATCAACGCATTAAAGTAAATACAGCGGACGCTTAAACCGATGATGTGGAAGTTAGGGCGATTGATGCACTTACAGAGAGACCGGGATGCTGAGAACCGGACAGAACGCAGATTGTCAAGTGGGCCACGGAGGGCAGTGTGAACAGCAGATTCAGGCAGATATCAATTATCTTGCACAGAAGTATTTGAAGAAGTACAGAAACTGATAGAATACGGTGATATGGAAGTTTAAAGCTTACTAGCATTGACGTGAGGACATACGTTAGTTGTCAGGGATATGATGTGTATCCTGTGAGTGCATGAAGATTTTCATGAAGCAAGGTGGTACCGCGGGAGAATTTTTGGAGTTTTACCCGTCCTTGACAGATAGAGAATATTTGTCAGGGACGTTTTTTTATAGTTCTCTGACATCAACAAAGCTGTATTGTGGAAAAACTTTGATAATTGTGGATAAGGAGGATGAAAATGAGAAAAGTTGTGATTATCGGTGCAGGACATGTCGGTTCCCACTGTGGATATGCACTGGCACATTCGGGTATAGCCGGTGAGATTGTCCTTGTGGATGTGGATAAAGATAAGGCACACGCACAGGCATTAGACATTGCAGATAGCGTAAGCTTCTGTGAGAGAGAAACGGTAGTAAGAGATGGTGACTATAAAGATTGCGAAGATGCAGCTCTCGTTGTTGTCGCAATCGGTGAGGCAAGAAAGCCGGGACAGACAAGACTTGATATGTTAGGCCGTTCCGTAGAAATGTTAAAAGAACTTCTCGAACAGTTAAAACCATACAAGATTCCAGGAATTGTCGTAACCATTACCAATCCAGCTGACATTGTAGCCGACTATGTAAGAAAAGGACTTGGTTTAGAAAGAAACAGAGTCTTTGGAACAGGAACTTTATTAGACACCGCAAGATTAATTCGGACATTAAGCGAAGAATCCGGTGTGGGAAGACGTTCTATTCAGGCATATTCCTTAGGAGAACACGGAGATTCCTCTATGATTCCATTCTCATCAGTAACAATCGGGGGACTTCCATTCGATGCTTATGATATTTCTAAGGAAAAAGTCTTAGAAGCAACCAGACAGATTGGAATGACTATCATCGAAGGCAAAAAATCAACTGAATTTGGCATCGGCAGAGCATTAACTGAAATGGCAGCCTGCATCCTCCGTGATGAGAAAAAAATCATGCCGGCCTCTGTATTACTTCAAGGCGAATACGGTCAGCATGATGTACATTGCGGAGTCCCATGTCTCATCGGTAAAAATGGAATTGAGAAAATAATCGAACTTCCATTAACAGAGGAAGAACAGGAGATGCTTAACCAATCTTGTGAGGTAATTAAAAAGCATATAAAAATGGCAAGTGAAAATTAGAACTTAGAATTGCTGGCACTCTGATATTTAACACAAGTTTTAATCTGAAACAATTAAACTTTTAAATTTATATAATCTTGGGGAGAAGCTTTTTACAATATAAGCTGATTAAAAACTTCGGACAACAGATATAGAAAGGAAAAGAAAATGAGAAAATTTAAAAAATTTGTAAGTACAGCAATTATAGCAGCAATGGCAGGAACTCTTTGTTTAACAGGATGCGGTTCTAACAGCAGTTCCGAAAGCAGCACCGGAAGTAGTAAGTCAGAAAAACAGGTTACTGTAGCAGTCGTTCAGCCAATGTCCCACACATCCCTTGACCAGATTCGTGATACTATCACTTCTGAACTTGGAAAAGACGACAACATCAAAGTTGTAACAGATAACGCAAACGGTGATACAGCAGCATTAAGCTCTATCATTGAGAATTATAAATCTGAAGGAGTAGACATTGTTGTTCCAATCGCAACTTCCACAGCACAGACAGCAAAGAGCGTTTATGATGGAGAAGATACATCAATCGTATTCGCCGCAGTTTCAGACCCGGAAGCAGCAGGTCTTACAGGAGAAGATTGTGCGAATATCACGGGTGTTTCTAACAACATTCCAGCAGATGAAATCGTTAAGCTGATCGCTAACTTCCAGCCAGATTACAAGAAGATTGGTTTCCTGTATACATCCAGTGAAACAAACTCCGTATCTACAATCACAGCAGCTAAGAAATACTGTGACGATAATAATATCGCTTATGAAGAGTCTTCTATCTCTAATGTTTCTGAGCTTCAGACAGCAGTAGAATCCCTAATTTCTAAAGGAGTAGATGCACTTTATACTGGTAACGACAACACAATCGCTTCAGCAATGGCTACTTACACAGATGTCGCTTACGCGAAGAAAGTTCCTATCTACTGTGGTGCTGACTCTATGGTTGCAGACGGTGGATTTGCTACAGTTGGTGTAAACTATGTACAGCTTGGAAAACAGGTTGCAGACATGGTAGAAAAGATTGCAAACGGCGAAAAAGTTTCTGATATTCCTTACGAGACAATTTCTGATTATGCAAAATATGTAAATATGCAGGCTGTAAAACAGTTTGGTGGTAACTTTGATAAGAAGGCATTTGAAGGATTTGATGTGCTTGTAGAGGAAGATGGAACAAGTCATTTTAATAAATAATGAATCAAGATTAGAATTGAGGACATAAATATGAATGAAATAGCAGGCATGTTAGTTTCCGCTCTCGGCCAGGGGTTTATCTACGCCCCTATGGCCCTGGGCGTTTTTCTGACATTTAGTATTTTAAAAACCCCCGACCTTACGGTAGAGGGAAGTTTTGTATTTGGAATGACCGCCTGTGTCGTAGTGACGATTGCAGGGCATCCGATTTTAGGGCTTGTTGCTGGCACGCTTGCAGGAGCGGCAGCAGGACTTTGTACGGGACTTTTGCAGACTAAATTAAAGATTGAACCGATTTTATCTGGTATCCTTACAATGACGGGACTTTACACAGTAAACTATGCTATTCTGGGTGGTCAGTCCAACCGTTATTTACAGTATGAAGCAAAAAACAGCTTGGGTGTAACCGTAAATAAACCGGCAGATACTGTATACAAGATATTCCAGAGAGCCTTTGGCAAGGATATGTCATCAGGCATGACCGCATTTTTACTTACCATGATAATCGTTATTGTAACCTGTGCAGTTCTTGTTACATTTTTCCGTACAAGAAATGGTATGGCGATTATTGCAACTGGTGATAATGAGGAAATGGTTCGTTCATCTTCGATTAATGCAGATGTATCCAGAATCGGCGGGGTCATGATTTCTAACGCACTCGTTGCATTTTCCGGCGCGCTTCTTTGCCAGTATCAGAAATACGCAGATTTGAACTGTGGAAATGGTATGCTTGTTATGGGACTCGCCTCGGTAATCATCGGTCTTACTTTCTTTAGTAATCATTCCGTTACAATACAGGCAGTTGGTGTTGTTCTCGGTTCCTTATTATACCGAATCATCATTCAGATTGCATACAAGATTGATATGCCAAGCTATGCAGTTAAATTATTGTCTGCAGTTATCGTTGTAATCGCATTAGTTATTCCGTGGTTACAAAAAACATATAAAAAGAAAGGGGGCAGCCGTTAATGAGCAGTCAGTTAAAACTTACAGATATCACAAAAAAGTTTGAGGCAAACACTGTCAATGAAAAAGTTGCCCTCGACCATTTAAATCTCACCGTAGAACCCGGTCAGTTTGTTACTGTACTCGGTTCAAACGGTTCCGGTAAATCTACCATGTTTAACGTCATCCTCGGAAGCCTTTTTCCAGATGAAGGAAAAGTGTACTTAGGAGACAAAGACATTACGAAATTAAAAGACTACAAACGAGCCTTAAACATCGGATGCCTTTACCAGAATCCACTTCGTGGAACCGCTCCGAACCTCACCATTGAGGAAAACCTTGCCCTTGCTTACACAAGAAAGGCTTCCCCGTCTTTCTTTGCCTTAAATAAAAAGGACAGTGCCTACTTTAGAGAAGTCCTTTCCACGCTTGGAATGGGACTCGAAGACAGAATGAAAACCAAAATCGGTCTTCTTTCCGGCGGACAGCGACAGGCAGCCTCTCTTTTAATGGCAACCATTGCAGAACCAGAACTCTTATTACTCGATGAACATACCGCAGCTCTTGACCCCGGCGCAGCCGAAAAAGTCATGGCATTAACGAAAAAGATTGTTGAGGAAAATAAAATCACAACCCTTATGATTACACATGATATGGAATATGCATTAGAATACGGTAGCAGGACGATTATGCTGGATTCTGGAAAAATAGTCATGGATCTGACCGGAAAAGAACGAGAAGAAATGACAACAGGGAAATTAGCCGAACTTTTCTATGGAAAAGCACATAAGAAGGGGTGATTTGCCGCAGGCAAGGGAGATAAACAGATAAACAGACGAACTCCAGAAGGTAAATAAAGCATATTTGTGACTTTAGTCGCGGCGTGTTGAATGTTCGCTTTTGCGCTCACATCCAACACTTGCTCCGAGGCCACAAATATGCTTTATTTATCTTCTGGAGTTCTGTTTGTTGGCAGCCCGGAAAAGCTAAAGAATCTATAGTTGGATTTCTTGAAGAGCTATTGAGTAGAACCGCTAAAAAATTTATAGTTGTTGAGCAATCGTAAGTGGTAGATAGTGCATACCTTGACCTGCGGTAAACCAGAATTTTACATAGCATCAGCCCATTCATATAAATCGGAATCAATGAGATCGGTTCCTTCTTCATAATCACTGACTTCGCCATTTTCATCGATATAGCGGATTAATTTCCCGTTAAAATAATAATATCTGTATTCAGAATTATCATCATTAGATTTCATGAAAATGAAAAATGGTTTACTGTTTTTGTAGGATACTTCAACAGTATAATTATCCTGATATACGGTATCAACCATTTTTGTCAGAGTATTATTTCTGTAATAGAACGTTGCCCCATCACCAGAGTCACTTTCCATTGAATCTAAGTTATTTTCAATATCATAATAATCGGTTTTGATTTGATTTATTTTATCTTCAAAACTTATAGAATCCCATGAGGACTCTTCGTTATTATTTTCATTAGAAGAGTCAGAAGAATCATTCCAGGAATCATCGGAAGAATCATCGCTATAAGTTTCTGAATCATCAGAAAAATCATCCGAATCATCAGTATTATCATAACTTTCAGTATCTTCGTCAGTATATTCTGTAGTGGACTCATAAGGTGCATAGGAACAAGGGCGTTTGTCCCATTGTAAACGATGGTCAAGTTGAAACAGATTCTGAACAAATAATATAATTACTAGAGCGTGTTTGAAAAACATTTTAAGTTGTTCATTTTAACCAAATTAATATTG
>OCAV01000736.1_pt1 | contig 25593 bp, 31 predicted proteins | sample 1538331 | NCBI WGS metagenome assembly OCAV01 (sample SAMEA2580297, study PRJEB22360) | human gut metagenome | biome: human gut; feature: human-associated habitat; material: faeces | place: Denmark | collected 2008/2010
TATGAACTTAAAACAACTGGCAGTTCGTTTAGTGGAAACTCATATGAAATAAAGAGAATGCTAAATGATATTTTATATCAAATTAAGTTAACAGAAGATGATACTAGATAAAATAAATCTTTTAAATAGATTTAAAAAGAGAAGTAATAATTGAAAATATAAGAAAGGATAATTAGTAGCTGGCTTTAAAGGTTGCAACCGCTTTGGTACTAATTATTGAGAGTAGCAATTATTGATGCTGACTTAGTTGGCAATAACAAACACAGATTTCCTAACCTTGTGTGTATGAAGTTATCAGGTTACTACAAGGAATTAGGTAATGATGTAAGTCTGAAAATGGACTACGAAGATTTGGACAATTGATCAGGTTGAGGAATTTGTTGAGAAGTTATTTCAGAATGGAGAGTTAGATTATTATGAAGAATGGGATGAGTGTTAAGAACTGGAATCCGATATTAAATAAACTCGTTGAAATTAAAAATGAGTATAAAAAGAGAATAGGATATATAACTTATTATTACAAAGATGGTTTTACGGACAAATCTCAGACCTGTGTTGAAAGATGGGTAGAACATTTAAATGGAATAGAACCGTTTAATCAATACAAAGAATACGAAGAATTGATAAGCTGTCTCGAAATGAATCAATATAATACAATGATTTTAGTTAGATATGGTAGGTACAGTAATATTTATGACGGAGAAACTGAAGCATCTGGTGAAGATTTTTGGGACAGATACGATGGATTTTATAGAGAGTGTAGAAGCGTAGTTATTGATATTGAAAAAGAATGCATTGTGTTATGCCCATTCTCTAAGTTTTTCAACATTAATGAGTTAGAAGAGACAAGCGTTGAGAATATACAAAAAAGAATAAAAAATGCAAACTGTGTTGAGTTTTCTGATAAATTAGATGGATCAATGCAATCAGCTAGATGGTATGAAAATCAGATTGTAATGGCTGGTAGTCAAGCAATTAATCCAGATAATTCGTGGAGATTAGAAGATGGATATAGAATGATTTATGAATTATCAGGATATAAAAAGATGTTACAAGAATTTCCAAATTTACATTTGTTTTTGAATACATTTCATTAAGAGATGCTCATGTTGTTAAATACACGAAAGACCAGGAAGGATTATATCTTATTGGAATGAGAGATATAAATACAGGCGTAGAACTTCCATACGATACAATTATGAATATTGCAAATGAACATAATATTCCAACAACAAAAGTATTTAATAAGACACTAGATCAAGTCATGATTGAATTGGATGATAAATCATCTGATGAGGCAGAGGGATTTGTAATTAACATTGATGGTTATAAGGTAAAAGTAAAATATAATGATTATGTTCATATTCATAAAGCATTATCTAAATTATCTTCTATCAATCTTATCATTCGCAGTATTGCAGATGGTCAATACGATGACTTATTGTCAAAACTTCCATTTGTATATCATGATGATGTAAAGAAAGTTGCTTCAATAGTATTTGACTATATAAGAAAAACAGAAAACACAATAAACGAATATTATAATTCAGCTCCAAAAGAAAACATAAAAGAATTTATGATATATATATCTGAGAATGTTCCGAAATGTTATCAAGGGTATTGTCGTGCTAAATATTATGGGTATGACATTAATGTGATTAAAAGCAATAACGAAAAATGTCCACATTATAAAAAGTTAAAAGATATGGGAATTAAGAATTATAATTCAATATTTAGAGAGGTGGAAGATGAGTAGACCGAAATTAATTGTTATGTGTGGACTATCCGCTTCTGGAAAGTCCACAATTGCGAAAGAATTAGCGATAAAACATAATGTATGCATTGTGTCGAGTGATTCTATTAGAGAAGAAATATGCAGAGACGTGGCAGATCAATCTAAGAATGAAGAAGTATTTAAGATTTTTCATAAGAGAATTAGAGAATATCTGAACAAAGGACAAAATGTAATTGCTGATGCAACGAATATAACGATGAAGTCACGGCGAGCAATTATTGAAAATGTAAGAAAACTGGATGTTGAAAAGATTTGCTATATTATTCCGAAGAAATTTGAAGATTGTATTAGAGATAATAGAAATAGAAAACATCCTGTACCTGAAGAAGTGATTGCTGCACAGAGAAGTAAATTCCAAATACCATTCAAGGAAGAAGGATGGGAAAAGATTACTATTTATGATATGGATTATACATATGCTGATAAGTTTACTCCAGAAGCAATGTCGTTTTCAATGACAGGATTTGATCAGAAAAATCCACATCATAATATGTATTTAGACCAACACTGTGATTTTGTATATAATATGTTCTCCGGCGGACAACATCCTTACAATATTTATAAGAATGGATTTCTTATGGGAGCGTCTCTACATGATATCGGTAAATTATATACTCAGAGTATTGATAAAAATTGCATAGCGCATTATTTGAGACATGAAAATATTGGATCATATTTTGTTTTGACATCGTTATATCTGTGGAAAAACTTTACTGATGACGATTTATTAGATTGTTGTTTCTTGATTAACTATCATATGATGCCGTTTTCTTGGGAGAATGAAAAAACAAAGAATAAATGGAGAAAACGATTTGGAGAATATAAATATGAAACATTAATGCGATTTCATGAATGTGACAAAACAAGATTGGACGGTGAATAATATTACAGAAGAACAAAATAAACTGGCGGAAGAGAATCATAATTTAATATACAGGTTTCTCAGTAAATATAATCTGTCAATAGATGACTATTACGACATAGCCGCAATAGGATTATGTAAAGCTGCGATGACTTTTGACAAAAGTAAATCTAAATTTTCTACATACGCTTTCAAATGTATGTATATGATTATGTTACACGAAAAGAGAAAAGAAAAAATGGCAAAAGCTATACCAAAGGATAAATTAATGTATGCACAAGCTGAGTTTGAAAGTGATAAAGGTAGTGATACAAATTCATTTTTCAATCTTATTCCGTCAGACATTGATATAGAAAGAGATACTGTATTAAAAGATGCAATAAAGATGGCATTTGAGTCTTTGAATGAAAGGGATAGGAATGTTGTAAGATTGTTGATTAATGGATACAAACAAAGAGAAGTAGTTAAAATTGCTGGTTGTAGTCAACCACATATTTCAAGGATTAAAAAGAAATTCAAACAATTAATGAGAGAATAAATAACTGACAGTAATATGTCTTTATTATTTTTTTGACACATTTGTGTTATATGAATTATAAAACATTTATAACAAAGGAGAATAATTATGTGGGTGGTATTTTTATTATCTGCAATAGTAATTGCGATTGCTACCTTGCTAGTAATTTATGTCGGAAACAAAGTCATTAATGCAATGAAACGTGACGATTATAAATTAGACAAGGATATCAATAAAGAAAATAATACAAGTGAAAAGGAGAACAAAAAGTATGAGTAAAAAAGGGTTAGTAATTGGATTAGTAGCTGTAACGGCGGTTGTAGGAGGAGTATTTACAGTAAAATCAGTTGAGAAAATTGGGACAGGTAAGATGGGGGGTTCAGTATTCTGTTAATGGAGTAAAGGAAGAAACATTACCTGAAGGATGGCATTTTATCAACCCTCTCTTGAAAGTAAAGGAATTTTCAATCGGAAATGAACAGTTAATTCTTGAGAAATCTAAAAAAGATGATGATTCAATTAAAGTCGCAACATCAGATGATGCAAGTATCTCAATTAGTTTTCAAATGTCTTACAGATATAAACCGGAAGAAGTTGTTTCTACATATAGAAAATTCCGTGGTATGGATGGAGAAGATATTGTAAATCAGAGAATTAAATCAGTATTGAAATCTAAAATCTCAGAAGTTACTTCTTCATATTCATTAATGGATGTGTATTCAGGCAACAGATCTGAAATTAACAATCAGATTACAGAATATCTGAACACTGAATTTGGGGAAGAATACGGAATTGAAGTTCTTGATGCGTCTATTATTGATGTTCATCCTGACGATAAACTCAAAGAATCTATTGATGCAAGAGTAAAGGCTCTTCAGGAAAAACAGCAAGCGGAAGCGGAACAAGAGAAAATTAAAGTACAGAAAGAAACCGAAAAGATGCAAGCGGAGGCGGATGCACAAATTGAAATCACAAAAGCACAGGCAGAAGCTGAGGCAAATAGACTTAAATCTGAATCTATCACAGATGAATTAATCAGAATGAAAGAAGCTGAAGCACATATGCAGCATGGATTCGTAACTGTGCAAGGTGCAAATACAGTAGTTGCAGAGTAATATTTATTAACTATATGCGGTGTCACAGCCGTATATAGTATTCACAGGAGGAAGAGATATGTTGTTATTTATTATTTCATGGTTGTTATGTGGATTGCTAGTCTCTTTGATATTAACCGCATATGACTTAAGAGGAGAAGAATATAATTCAAATTATTTTGACAGTGTATTTTGGTTTTCGTTGTTAGGATTCGCAATTTCTGGTTATATGTCTGTTGTTATTGTGGCTGTTTTTGTGTTCAAAGAGAAGGTACTTGACAAATTTGAACCAGGAAAAATAATTTATAAGATTATAAATATCGGAGTAAGGAAAAGAGATATCAAAACAGAGAACAATGATGAAGGTGATACATATGAAAAGAATTAAAGTTGGAAATAAATACAAATTAGATGGGGCATCTCAATTTGCTTACACAAGAGAGAATAAATTAGTGAGAATTGAACCAGGGCAAATCGTAACAAAAATTAAGGATAAATGGTCTGATAAAATTAGGCTTAGAAACATGTACAGAACAGAGTATAACGGTGAAACTGTAGAGATTGATATTGATTATTCAATTATTGATAGATATTTTAGAAGGAGATTTTAAAAATAACACATGAGAAATTTAGATAGAATTAGATTAATGTCTGTTGAAGAATTAGCACCATTATTGATTAATTCGATTTGGGTTAGTAAAAATTTCAATTATAATCAAGGTCATATTTCATTACGAAAAGCAGAATGGTTTTCTCCAAGTGGACAGAAGTTTGATACAAAAGAAGAAGCATTAGAAGATTGTATTGAGTGGTTAAATTCTGAATACAGAAAAGAAAGTTAAAAGGAGAATAAATATATGGATCTTATTCAAATCAAAAAACAATTAAACAATCCAGAATATGATTTTTTAGCAAAAAATAAACATTTGGGTAATAATATTATGTTGCTAGCATTAGGTGGCAGCTATGCATATGGAATGGATAAAGAAAACAGTGATGTAGACATCCGTGGAGTTGCTTTAAATAGTAAAAAAGAAATTTTACTTGGCGAAGATTTTGAACAAATAGTTGATGTGAATACAGATACTACAATCTATTCTTTTAATAAAATTTTAGATCTTCTTACAAAGAATAACCCTAACACAATTGAAATTCTTGGTTTAAAACCAGAACATTATTTGTATCTATCTGATATTGGTGTGATGCTATTAAACAATAAAAAAATGTTTCTATCTAAAATTTGTATTCAATCTTTTGCTGGATATTCGCAAGCACAACTTCGGCGGATGGAAAACAAGGCAAATAGGTTTGTTGGACAAAAACAGAATGAAGCATATATTTTAAAATCAATTAACAATGCGAAATACGATTTTAAAAATCGGTATTTTCCAATGAATGACGGCGAATTAAATTTGTATACTGACATTTCAAATAGAGAAGAATATGATAGCGAAATTTTCATGGATATTGATTTAAAACATTACCCATTAAGAGATTGGGCTGGCATGTGGAATGAGATGAAGGCTATTGTTAGTAGTTATAACAAATTTGGTTCAAGAAATAAAAAAGCTGTAGAACATGATAAATTAGGAAAACATATGGCACACTTATTACGGCTTTACATGATGTGCATTGATATTCTTGAAAAAGAAGAGATTGTTACTTATAGAGAAGAAGAACATGATTTGCTTATGAGCATTCGTAATGGAGAATATTTAGATGAAAATAAACAACCAATATCGGCTTTTTACGATTTGTTGAATGAGTATGAAAAACAATTTGACTATGCTAAAGCAAACACATCGTTACCAAATGTTCCGGATTATAAAAAAATCAAAGAATTTAAGATGTATGTAAATGAAAAGATTGTAAGAGGTGATGTTTAGTGGTTATATCAAATAAAATAAAAGAAAGATTCTGTAAAGACTGTAATATTCCATTAAGATTATTTCATGAACCATATTTTACAGATAGGCTCAAATTATACGACAAATACTATAATACGTTAAGTAAATGGGATTTATTTGTAGAGGAATTGCAAAAGTATAATTGTGAACAGGATTATTTTGAAGAATATAATCGTGTAAAAGATGCTGCGATAAATGATATTAAGAAATCTGATGGTTTTCAGAGGTTCAACGAAGAGGATATGAGCAAGTATTCCGTAAAGTATACTAATCTTTCAAGTAAAGATATTTTCAAACCATCAAATGATAAAAAATTATTTATAAGCATTGACATGAGAAAAGCGAATTTTTCTGCTTTAAGACATTATGATTCAGATATATTTGAAGAAGCGGACACATGGGAAGAATTTATTGGTAAATATACAAGCAATAAACATATTATTAATAGTAAATATATCAGACAGGTTATCTTGGGAAATTGCAATCCTAAAAGACAAGCAACATATGAAAAATATATGATGGACACGATTTTAACTCATATCGAAAAGTATAACTTAAATGATAAAATTGTATTTTTCTCAAATGATGAAATTGTATTTGACATGACTTATTCAACAGATAAGGTAAAACTTCTGTTGTATATGTGTAAATGTTTAACTGAGGACATTGAAGAAGGTTTAAATATTCTAGTTAGAATAGAACTGTTTACACTCTATAAAATTAACGAAACAAATGGTTATTATAAAGAAATTATTACAAAGATGGAAGAGAGGAATATTGAATTTAAATGCTTAGATAGTTATATGCTTCCATTTGTGTTGAGAAAATTTCAGAATCAAGAAATTACTGAAAGTGATAAAGTGTTTTATCACGAAGGAATGTTATCAAAATTTATCGAAGTGCCAGAAATTGAGGTGAATGAGTTTGGACATTAATTTTAAAATTCCAAAATCTGTACAATATATTCTTGATGAATTAGAAAAGTTTGGATATGAAGCATACATTGTCGGAGGTAGTGTTAGAGATAGTATCCTTAAAAGAAAAGTACATGATTGGGATATTACGACATCAGCAATGCCAGAAGAAGTAATGAACGTTTTTAAAGATAAACAGATTATTCCTACTGGTTTAAAACATGGAACCGTAACTGTACTGATTGATAAAGAACCTTTTGAAATAACAACGTACAGGATAGATGGAGAATATACTGACTGTAGAAGACCTGATAGCGTTTCATTTACAAGAAATTTAATTGAAGATTTGAAACGAAGAGATTTTACGATTAATGCTATGGCTTATAATCCTAATGTCGGATTAATCGATCCATTTGATGGGGTGTATGATATTCAGCATAGAATATTACGATGTGTTGGTTCACCGGAAAAGAGATTTAAAGAAGACGCTTTAAGAATATTGAGGCTATGGAGATTTAGTATTCAGCTTGGATTTTACCCAACATATGACACAGAAAATGTAGGTCGTATTTTTAAAGGGAAATTAAAGAATATATCTATGGAGCGGATACAATCTGAATTTGTAAAGGCATTGCAAGGAGATAAGAATGTATTTTGTAATCATCGTATTTGGTATTTAGAATCAATTATTCCGGAATACGCAGACACCATGCTTTTCAATCAGAACAATCCTTATCATATTTATAGTGTTGGAATTCATAGTTTATATGCTTACGAATATCTTGAAAATTCGGCAGATTTAGTTACACGGATTGCTGCGCTGTTACACGATATTGGTAAACCTAGTTGTTATCAAGATGATAAAATTGGTGTAAGGCACTTTAAAGGTCATGCAAAAGTAAGTGCAAATATGGCTGATAAAATTCTTAGGAGATTGAAGTTTGATAACAATACAAGAGAAAAGGTAGTAGAACTTATTTACTATCATGATGCTACATTTGATGTTGGAGAAAAATACGTTAAGAGATGGTTAAACAAGATTGGAGAAGAACAGTTTAGAAGATTATTGCAACTTAGAAGAGCGGATATTGTGGCACAAAATCCAGAATATGTGTTAAACAGGTTGCAAAAGATTTATAAAATAGAAGATTTACTGAACGAAATTTTATTACGAGAAGAATGTTTTTCATTAAAAGATTTGGTTATAAATGGAGATGATGTAAAAACAGTCATGATGATAGAAGAAGGTAAGGAAATTGGATATTGGCTAAATGAGATTTTAAACAGAGTAATTAATGGAGACTTAAATAACAATAGAGATGATTTGATTTACTGGATGACTGGAATAACTGATGGGTGGATTAAATTGTAAAAAAGGAGAATAAATTATGGTAGAATTTGATATTAATTTTGAAGAATTAGAAGAAATGTCTTTAGAAGATGCAAAGAAAATTGCTGATAAATTTGATGAATGCGAACTAGATGATAATTGTGCAATTATTGATGGTAAGAAATATAGAACAGAACTATTAGAAGATGAAAATTGGGATGATCAAGGAAAATATCAATACAAATGTCAGACAGGTCTTTTATGCGAATGTGATGATAATTGGAATGTTATTAAGAAATTTGATATTGCTCTAATGCTTTTAATTAAACGTTCGGGTTCGTATTTTAGCGATTATTACTATGAGTACGATAAACCAAAAGTACACAAAATTGTAAAGAAAGTAATTCCAAAACAAATTATTCCTGAAAGAACCATTATTACAATTGAATAAATAAAAAAAAGAAACATCGGTTTTAAGAGGAGATAACAAATATGGATAAAAGTTTTGTACATGAATACAATGAAGTTTCAATAAGAAAAGCAAAACAAGAATGTAAATGCAAAGTTTGTGATAATACGATTGGGAATAGGGACATTGTATATTTGAGGTCATTTAGATTGAGAGGACAACCATTTCATATATGCTTTTCTTGTTGGAAGAAAATAAACAGAATGGTAGAAGAATATATAAAGGAGAATAAATAGATGAAAGTATTTTTACTCGCAGTGTTGATTATTATGTTGTTTTACAGTGTGAAATACACTTCGACATCATTAAGTAAGAAAAGATATGATTCAATGATGAAAGCTAATATTGAAATATTAAAGAAGAAAAAAGAAAATATGTCGGAAGATGAATGGAACATTGCAAAGTTAACAACAATTATTATGACATTAATATTATATATTTTGTTTGCTCTTATTTACATATTGGTTTGGGTTGAATTGGATAATAAATATATTTTCGTATTATCATCATTACAGCTTGTGACAGTTTTATATCACATAAAAGAGCTTCTGTGTATGAAAGATGTTTGGAGTTTAAATATAGAAGATTATAAATTTCATAGATTTTGGAGACTATTTAATACAATTTTAGATTACATTTACTATCCGACAGCGATTGTAATGTTATTAATGTAGTAAAGGAGAGAATATTAAAATGGACAAGCCAACAACTGAGCAGTACAACGATGCACGTGCTAACATAACAATGCTCAAGGATTGTATTTTGTACGAAAAACAACAGATTGATGAATTATTAGATAAGATTTGTAGCAGCAAAGAGAGAATAAAAATATATGAAAATTCTCTTGAGAGAAATAAAGAGATTATCACGGTATATGGAATGTATGAAAAATATGAGAATGAGTAGGCGAGATAAAATGAATAATAAAGCGAAAATAAACTGGGATTCATTTGTTTCTGGTGAATCAGAATTAGAATGTGAATCAATTGAAGATGCAGAAACGCTATTAAGAGTTTGTGTTGAACATGACGTTGACTGTAATTATGTTAAACCCGATGATTGGATATCCGAGCGTTATTGGTATGTAAAAGATAACTCGTTAGAAACAACAGCATACCAATTAGAAAGCGATGATATTTGCGAATGTTGGACAGTAAAAGATTATATTGAAAATCACACGTATTATGAAGAAGAAAAGGAGAATAAGAATATGGGTCTTGATTGTAGTATGATTCGGCACGTAAGAGTTCCACATGAACAATTCGTAGCAATTAAAAATAAAGCAGAATGTTTAATTGTGGAAGATAAGGATAAAGGCGGATGTGTTTGTTTTGAAATGGGGAAGAATATTTCTGATGAAGAAATAGATAAGCACATCGATGATATGAAAAAAGAGATAAAAGAACTCAGAGAATTATTAGACAATATGAAAAATTAGATTACGGGGGATTAGCATGGAGAATAACAATATTACAGTAAACATGGAGAATCTTTCTCAGGATGAAAGAGAACTTTCATTGGGAGAATAAAAAAATATGAATAAGCAATTTATTGATAAACAAAAATTAGTGGAACAGTTTGTAAAAGAAACAGGATTTTCTCCAGGTCAACTGTCAATTGGAGTTGGATACATTGATGATCTGATTGATAAGCAGCCGATAGTGTTTGATATGGACATGGTTATCGATCAACTAGAAGAATACGGAAAGTACAAAGGAATCCTGAAAAATGAAAATGGCAAGTGCCAGAATTATATTCCTGTTTCGATGGCTATAAAAATTGTAAAAGCTGCTGGGCTTAACGGAGTGTTAGGCTATTTAACAAAAGAAGACTATTTTGGATTGGATACGAAAAGTAATAACTCTAAGAGAATTACAATAACAACAAATGAATCCGGCGACTGGAGTATTTTGAAATATGGTGATGGATTTGAGATAAGTGGTCATAGCTTAAGTAACTGGGCTTGGTCAATGTTGTTAAGACAACTCGGATATGAGGTTGACATGATCGAAATTTCTAATGAAGAGATGGAGCGTATTCAATAAAAACAGTAATTGATGGAGGTAATATATGAAACAGGGATATGAGAAAAGATTTAAAAATGGAGATATTGTTTACTGGTGTCACAGCGAAGGTAATGGTAGGTATACAGTAAAGTGTGGAATGGTGGACGAGCAGTTTTCTGATGCAATTGTTATCGACTATCTTGTTTTAAGAGAAAGAAGATTAGTGAATGGAATTCCTATTGATGAATTTGAAAGTGAAACCAAATACAAGAAGTTGCCGAAAGGCTGGACGTATAATACGAAGTTGTTTGAAATGACATATTCTGATCTAACAGAAGAAAAAGAGTTTGGTCTTATTGATATTGAAAATCCTGAAAATATAAAACATGCATACGATAAAGGAATTTTAGTGAAAGACAATACGATTTTTCATGGTGTTATTGAAGAAGATATTACTAAAGAAGGATATAGAATTTTAAAGAAATATCCTATGTGGCAGCATCATATTGATCATGTTTCAATTCGTCCTGATAAAGTCTATTTTACATATGAAGAAGCAAAATCCGAAGTAGACAAAAATGTAAAAGAGTTTGAAAGACAATTATCGTTAACGGATTATGAATGATCAGTAGAGCATATTTGTAAGAATTTAGACATTTTTAAAGCAATTCATGGTTTATCCGAGAGAGATATTGATTCTTATAGAGAATTTGTCCTAGGCATGGACAATGTAGAGAATATAGAAACAAGAATTTACCAAGGGCAAATTCAATGGAAATATGGAGATAAGAAAAGATGGAATTATATCGAGATCTGAGGTGAATAAATGAAAAAGTCGAATGAATTATCTCGTAGGCAATTCTCAGAATATAGACAGTCGTGGTTTAGTAAACGATATGCATGTTGGGCGAATAATCATAATGGATGGTCTAAAATGAAAAAGAAAAACCGAAGAATGTTCAAATCGAAATTAAGACAAGAACAGAATAAGGAAATTAGAGAAATACTTGAAGAAATGGAGAATTAAATTATGAAAAAGGTTGAAGAAAAATACTATTGTAATCTATGCGGTAAAGAGTGTGAACATACGCCTGATTATGTGTTGCCGGAGTTGTTTACAGGAGCTTTTTAAAATGTAAAAGTTAATTCTGTACAAAAGGATTTATGTCCTGAATGTGCAAAAGAAATTGCTAGAAAAGCAATTGAAACAATCGGAGAAGATAGATTAAAGAAATATTATTTTGAGATTGGAGAATAAAATTATGTGTGATATGAAACCAGTAAAAGACTTAGAAGACACGACAGAAATGATGAACAGCAAAGATTATAAAGAGAGATTCAAAGCAGAATATGCGCAAGTTGTAATTAGATATGACAAACTACAAAAAATGGTGATGGATTGGGATATGGGAAAATTAAATTTCACACCAACGTGTCCCAAAAGTACATACCGTATGCAGCTTAGAGCGATGGATGATTATATTTCAATTCTTGAAACGAGAGCGGTTATGGAAGGAATCGTATTGTAAGAAAAACTAATATTCATTTAGAGAATAATTATAGGAAGGCGGTGAGTTAGATGTCGCAAGAAATCATAAAAGTTTTAGATAATTTATGCGAGAAGTTTGGAATTGCAATAGACTGGACTTCACAAAACGTTGTGCCATACTTAAAAGAACTGATGGGTAGATTTATCAATTACGAAGTAGTAACTTCAATTTTTTGGATTATTGTTGGAGTTATCGCCATAATTATACCTGTCATTGTAATTAAAAAGATTTCAAAGTATGCAGAAAAAGATTATTATAGCGATTGGAGATTTTATCAGGTAGTTACCATTATATTTGGTTCATTTATAGTTTTTACGTTCTTAATAATGATATTGTTTCAAATTTACGATATTATTGAATGTTACACAATTCCAGAAAAGGTGATTTTTGATTACTTGAATAGTTTGACAATGAATTAAATGAATTTCTTATTTCATAGACTAAAATAGAGAATATTAAAATATAAAAATACAATACTTGATTTGGCGGTCAGTATTATATTCAGTATAGCGCAACACTAATTGGTTTCAAAAATACAATAGAAAATCAAATTTGTTTTTGGGTGGATTACAGCATACCCTTGGTTAAAGTCAGCCAAAAATCACTGTTTTACATAGAATTTATATATAGAGTTACTTCTATGTTCCGTCCGAGAGGGCGTTCAGATATAAGTTAATTAATTAATATTTTTACATAATAAGGAGGATTTTACTTAATGGCAAGAGAAAAGGAAAGAAAAGCATTAAAAAAAGGAAAGGCATCATTTAATCTTATCGGAAGAGCAAAAGTAACAGACAAAACTTTTAATCTTGATAATTCTTATGATTCTGGATGGACAGACAATCAGATGTATCTTGGTGTAGATTGTGGCAATGGTAATATTGTTTATGGAGAAATGCGTGGAGGATTCTTCCCAGATGATGACAATATTTTACGAGCTTTTAGTAAAACAGATAAAGATGATTATGGAAAAAGCAAAATGGTTGAAATTGCATGGGAAGATAGATTTAATGAAGATCTTCTTGATACAATTGCTGATTCTTCTTTCATTACTGTTGGTGTAGAAAAAGATGTAAAAGAAAAAACAGTATATAAGAAATTTTTGACTCCTTATGATGCAGTCCAATATTTAAACGAACATTTGGAAGATGGAATGATTGTTAATGTAAAAGGTAATATTGGATATTCAGAGTATGATGAGAACGTATCAATGAAAAAAGAAATCACATCTATTGTGTTATCTAAAGTTGAAAATGAAGATGATTTTAAAGCAAAATTTAGCCAGATGATTCTTCTTGACTCAAAAAGTATTGGAAAACGCGATAAAGAAAAAGGGACTATTATGCTTGATACTTATGTGGTTGATTATGTAGGAAGTCCGAAAATTGACGGTAAAAAAGTGACAGTAAAACAAAATGTCGTATTCCCAAAAACATTTGAAGTACATGTTAATGAGAATGAAGAAATTACGGCAAAAATGCTTCAGAGATACTTTAAAGTATCAAAAAAGAATACTTTAAATGCACTAACCGTTGTGGGAGATATTATCGAGGGTGGATCTATTGTAAACATTACAGAGGATGATATTCCAGATGATATTAAAGAATTAATTGAAATGGGATTGTATTCAGAAGATGAAGCAAAATCTAAATGTGCTGTAGGAAATAACAATCGTGAAAAACGAATGATTATTTTAAAACCTGACATTACATATGTTGGACAGGATGAAAACAGAAAACCAACGGTTGCATTAGAAGAATCTAAATATGAAGATACTGATTTGTATTTTTATGAACAGGCATTAGCTGATGCTGGTGTAAGTACAGATGATGATACAAATGTCGATAGTGATTCAGATTCAACGTCAGAAGACGATGATTTACTTGCAATGTTAGACAATATGTAAAATGGTTTGTCTAAATTAGACAAACCAAATTATATAAATAAATATAAAAACTTAGGAGGAATAATTAATGTCTTTTAGAAAAGCTAGAACAGCGAAAATCGGTGGTAAATTTTTAAGTTATGGGGAATCTGGAAGTGGAAAATCTACTTTTCAATTAACATTTCCTAGAGTAGCATGTATTGACTCTGAAACTGGTGTGGCGCATTACGAAGGGAAAAACATTACTATTAACAATGGAAATACATATAACAATTTAATTATGGTCGATAATACATCGGATTTAGATGAACTAGAAGAGGATTTAGATGCATTCATTGATGGCGAATATGATGGCGAAATTGAAACACTTTCTATTGATTCTGAAAGTAAATTTTATGCGACAATGCAAATTGGTGCAACAGAAGTAGAGGAAAGACGTGCTAGAAAAAAAGGCGGAGATGTGGATGACGCTGGCATCAGTGTTAAACAATGGGGGCGTATTAAGATTATCAATATGAAATTACAACAAGCGAAAATTGATTTATCTTCAAAAGGAACGCATGTTGTATCAGTAGCCCAAGAAGTTGAGATTAAAGATGATGACGGAAAGAAAGTGATTGGCTATAAGCCTGATATGCACAAAAGTGTAAAATTTGATTATGATACAATCCTTCGTCACTACACAAAAAAAGATAGAGACGGAAATGTAACATTTTGGGCAGAGGTAATCAAAGACAGGACAGGTGTTACAAAAGTCGGGCAACATATTGAAAACCCATGTTTTGATATTTGGAAAGATTATTACGAATCCATGAATGGTCTTGAAACAAATAAAACATCATATAAAAATGATCTTAAAACATCAACAGAATCAATGGTTGATAAAGCAGATAAAGCAGAGGCTCTTGCAGAAGAATGGAAAGCTTTAATGAAGCAGTTAAAAGAAGATAAGAATATTGATGCAATTAGTAAAATTAATAATCTTATTAAAGAAAAGAAAATTGATATTAAAAAAATCGAAATGCAAACTGTTGAAAATTTGACAGAACTTTTAGATTTTACAAAGTTGCAATTGTCTTAAAAAAAAAAAAAAAATAAATTGCTCGCTCTGATATGTATGTATCAGAGCGTATAGATTAGAGGTGTGTGTTTTGGCTAGAACAAAAAAAGAATCAAAAGATAAAGAATGGATTGAATTATGTGAATACGTCAAAAAAGAAATTCTTCAATATGATGACAATATGAAATTTCCAAAATATCTTGCCTTAAAATTACGAGGGTTAAAAAAAGGGTTGCATATAGCTAATAACAATATTGAATCAGAAGCATGTTATGATGACTACACAATTCTATGTGCATTTAAGATATGTCGAAAAAAAATTTTAGATTACCTTTCAAAAAACGAATCCAAAATAAAAGATGAAAAACACAGAATTAATTTGATAGTAAAGATTGTTGAACCAGAAATTAATGATGTTTATATACGTTTAAGACAAGCAAAAAATAGAGAAGAAAAAATAAAAGAAAACTCCTATGAAAACCAATTTAATAATGGGGCGAAATATACTAGAAAAACACAAGATACAAATGGACGAATGAAAAAATGGTTTTAGGGAGGGTTGATATTTGGCACAAAATAAAAATAAAAAAATCACTCCATTTCAAGAGATGATGTTAAATGCAGCTAAAACTGTAAAAGAATTCAAACTTAGCTGCGAGGCAAATATTGTGTCGATTTTTTTCTGCAAGCCAGATTTGATGTATGACTATACATTAAAATTAGATGATTTTACTGAGAATACTTGGAAAGTGTATTGGCAAATAGCTTATGATATTGTAATTAAAGAAAAGAAGGCAATTTTAGATGATATAACTGTTGGGTTATATTTAGAAAAGCATCCTAAATTAAGATCAAAATATGATGAATATGGTGGATATAACACAATCGAGAAAGCGAAAGAATATGTCCAGGTAGAGAATATTGGTGGGTATGTAAATGAATTAAGCAAATGGAATACAGTATTACTTATGCTTAAAAACAAGTTCCCTATATATGACAGAATTAAAGAGTTTGTTGATATGAGCCTTGATGATATTTATGAAGAGTATGAAGCAATGCTAAACCATATTTTCGTAAATGCATCTAATGAAGTCACAACATATAATGCATGCGACGGAATCAATAGCTTGATTGATCGTTTAAATGAAGGGATTGGGGTTGGTTTACCATTCAACAATTGTGATATTTTAAACAAAGAAGTTGGTGGTTTGAATTGTAGTGGCAATATATACGGATTAGGAGCAAACTCAGGTGTTGGAAAATCTACAACAGCTATGAATTATATCATACCATCAATTATAAAATATGATGAAAAATTGGTTCTGTTTATTAATGAGGAAGACCAAACAAAAGTACAAAAAGAATTGATTATATGGGTGGCAAATAATGTTTTAAAGTTGGAGTTACCTAAATATAAGTTACGTGATGGTAATTTTGATGAAGAAACAATGGAAATTCTAAGAAAGGCTGCAAAATGGATTGAAGAAAAAAAAGAAAACAGAAACATAACGATTGTTCCATTGGAAAGATATTCAGTAAACATTGTTATAAAATTCATAAAAAAGTATGCGAGTTTAGGAGTTAAATATTTTATTCTTGATACTTTAAAAGAGAGCTGTGATGCCAAGACAGATGAAATTTATAAATCAATGACAAGAGATATGGTTGCACTATATGATGTCGTTAAACCAGCAGCAAAAAATGTTGGATTATTTGTAACATATCAGCTTGGGAAAGCAAGTATAAAAATGCGATATTTAACAAATAACGAAATTGGAATGGGAAAGAGCATCGTAGATGTCATGAGTGTAAATTTGATGATTCGTAGACCATTCGAAGATGAATATGAAGGTGGAAAACATGAAATCGTAGGATATAGATTTGAAGGTAAAAATGGCAAAAGTAAAATACCATTTAAATTAAAAAGAGATAAGCATTATATGATTACATTTATTCCTAAAAATAGATTTGGTCAAACAGATGCTTTTCAAATAATTAGCGAATTTGATTTTAGTACAAATACAAATAAAGATATTGGAATTTGTAACATAACTCAAGATTGGTAACAAAAAAAAGGACAAGGCGGTGATTTGGTATTAATGCAGATGATTTGAAAGAATATATAGTTGAAAACAATAGTATTTATACGATACTAGAATCTTTAGGGTGTCATGATATAAAAGAATATCAAAAAGAGTGGAGAGCCGCCTTGCCTGATGGAACAAATAAAACTGCTGTATGTGTAAAAAAAGACACACTATCTTCGGCAATAAGAAATTCTGAAGGTAACAAAAACGGTGACATATTTACTATTATAATGGACATAAAAAATATATCTTTCGGCAAAGCAAATAAATATTTACATAAGATTTTGGGGCTTAATTATACATATAGCAAAAATGTTAAAGATGAAGAGAAAAATGATCCTTTAAGGATATTTAAGAAAGTCAAGAGGAAGCGCAGGACATTGGATATTGACGTTCCTGTATATGACGATTCGTGTATTAAAGAATATGTACCACTTCCATATATAGACTGGGTAAGAGATGGAATTATGCCATTTGCTTGTGAAAGATTTAATATTGGATATTCATATGACCGCAAGAGAATAGTAATACCAGAACGCAAATGGGATGGTGGTGACAATGAATATATAGGAATTTCAGGAAGAACTACAGTTCAAAATTATGAAATGTTTGATATTCCAAAATATTTTAAACTTTCTGACACGTATCCAAAAGGACTTAATATATATGGTTTAAATGAAAATTATAAATCAATACAAGAGGCTGGTTATACAGTTGTAATGGAGAGTCAAAAGTCTGTACTGAAAAGATATTCAAGAAAAGACGAGACCGCCACAGCAATTGGAAACTGCGAATTAACAGAAACGCAAGTAAAGATTTTGATTAGTTTAAACGTAGAGATTTGTATTTGTTTAGATGAAGGAATTGATATTAATCATATAAGAAAAGAATGTGAGAAATTTTTTCATATAAGACCAGTCTCTTATATTTATGATAGATGGAATTTATTAAAACATGGTTCCAAAGACAGTCCGGCGGATATGAGTAATAAGATTTATAAGTTTATGTTTAAACATAGAACTATTTATGATGAAAATGAACATGAAGAGTATATGAAATATTTAGAAAGTGTTGGTGATAACAATAAGAAAAACAAGAGAAGAACTTAAAGAAATTTGTAAAAATTTACATATAGATGAATTGGACAGTTGGAGTAAATACCATTGTTATAAACAAGATAAGTGGGAAGCATTTTTAAAATATGTATTACATGAAAAAGAAGACAGAACGAATGGAATATATGCGGTGTCTGGCGGTTACTGTCATGATATTATTGAAAAATTATATAGTGGAGAAATTAAATACGATGACATGATCAACATATATGAAGACTCGCTTCTTACAATGAATATTGCTGAATTGAAATATGATAGAAACGATTCAGAAAAGAATGAAAAGATTGCAAATAAATATGAAAATTGTGTAAGACATTTCTTTAAAAATCACAATGTGATTAGGCAACCACACAGGATCGAACATTTTATTATAATCAGAATTACAGATGACATAGTGCTTCAAGGATACATTGATTTTATGTTTACAGAAAAATATGTAGACGAAAATGGTAATGAAAAAACACGAATTAGAATTATAGACTGGAAAACGAGCACAAGATATTCAGGCAAGAAAGTAGAACAAGAGTGTGGGCAGTTGGTAATTTATGCCGAAGGTATTAGACAGGCGTTGGGAATTCCACTTGAAGATATTATTTGTGAATGGAATTTCTTGAAGTATGTAACAGTAACATATGAACAGAAAAATGGGAAGAAAAAAGATAGATATATTGAGAGAAATGTTATTGGAGAAAGTTTAGTCAATACGGCTAAAATGTGGCTTAAAGAGTTTGGATATGAAGATGATATTGATTTATATGTAGATAAAATGATTCTTGAAAATACAATTGAGTACCTTCCAAAAGAAGTGAAAGAAAAATTTGAAATCAAAGATTGTTATGTTCAAGTTCCATTGACGGAAGAAAAAGTAAATGAATTAAAAGCTGATATTACAGAGAAAATTCATGAATTTAGAGAGAAAAAGAGAGAATATCTTAATACCAATGATGAAATGCTGTTCTGGCAAGATGTTACTGATGAAGACGCATTTAGATTGGCGACACTATCGGGGTATTCTAGGTTATTGCACAAACCGTATGATGTTTATTTAAAAGAACAGGATATGTTTAAAAATAATACAGATGATGAAGATGATGATATTGAATCTTCAAATGATGAAGATGATTTACTTTCATTCTTAGATAGTCTTTAGAAGAGGTGAAAATACATTAATAGATATGAAAATTACCACAAACATTGCCATGAAAGCAATGTATCTACATTAGATTGTGTAGTAAAAAATACAGATTATATAGAAAGAAGTTTAGAGTTGGGGTGTAAAAATTACTTTACAACTCAACACGGATGGTCAGGAAAGTTCCTAGAAGCATATGATTTGTGCCAAAGGAATAATCTTAAAATGGTTTATGGTGCTGAGTTATATATGGTTAAAGACCGTAAAGAAAAAGATAACGCTAATTACCATATAATTATCATTGCGAAAAATCAAGATGGTTTTTATGAACTTAACGAGATTGTGTCTGAGAGTAATAGAAGTGGTTTCTACTATAAACCAAGAATTGATATTGAATTAATTAAAAGATTGAATCCAAACAATTTCTTTATTACATCTGCTTGTGTTGGTGGAATTTTAAGACAAAGTGATGATATGAAAACGCTGTTTGAAACAGTATATGGTCATTTTGGTAAGAACTTTTATTTAGAAGTACAGAATCATCCGTTTGATATTCAAATAAATCATAACAGGAATATGTTAATGCTGAAACAACACTATAATATGCAGATTATTCATGCAAACGATAGTCATTATATTTATCCAGAACAAGCAAAGGATAGAGTGAAATTCTTAAAAGGTAAGGGTATTAACTATGCTGATGAGGATAATTTTGTTCTTGATTTTCCTGATTATGATACTGTTGTTGAAAGATATAAAAAACAAGGTCTATTATCTGATTGGCAAATCAAAGAAGCAATGAATAACACTTTAATCTTTGACGAATGTGAAGAATTGCATTTTGATAAAGAGATTAAAATGCCTACAATCTATCCTAATTATACACAAGAAGAAAAAGACAAAGAACTTGCAAAACACTTATCAGAAAAGTGGAATAAGGAGAAGGTAAACATAGATAGGTTACGTTGGAAAGAATATCAAAATGGTATCGCTTTTGAATATAAGATTGTTAAAGATACTCAGATGGCAGATTATTTCTTATTTAATGAGAAAATGGTTGAATTAGCAAAAGAAAAATATAGTGGTGTTTTATCAAGAACAGGTAGAGGTTCAGCAGTTTCCTTCTATATTAATAAGTTACTTGGTTTTACAGAGATAGATAGATTCACTGCACCTGTACCCTTATATCCAACACGTTTTATGAGCACTGCAAGAATCTTAGAAACGAGGTCATTACCAGATATCGACCAAAACTGGGCTGATGTATCTGCACCAATATTAGCTTCAAAAGAGTTACTTGGTGAAGATGGTATCTATTATATGTATGCTTTGGGAACTATGAAAGAGTCATCTGCTTTTAGAAACTTGTGTAGAGCATATGATATTCCAATGGATGAGTACAACGAAGTTGGTAAGAATTTAGATAATTTCAGAAACGATAAGAGGTGGAAGCCTATTATAGATGAAGCACAGAAATATATAGGTACAATCGAAAGTATTTCACCTAGCCCGTGTAGTTTTGTTTTGTCTAATAAGCCATTATCAAGAGAATTAGGTTTAATTCGAGTAGGTAATGAACTGTGCGCTTGTATTGATGGGTATACGTCCGATGTGTGGAAGTTTTTGAAGAATGATTACTTAACCGTAAAGGTATGGAAAATAATTTCGGATTTTTATAAGATGATTGATCAGCCTATTCCAAATATTCGAGAGTTATTGCAAAAAGTAGATAATAGGACTTGGAAATTATATGAAGATGGTATGACAGCAACATTAAATCAGGCAGATACAGATATTTCAACATCAATGCTGAAGCGTTATAAACCACAGACAGATGCAGAGATGAGCGCATTTGTAGCTGCGATTAGACCAGGATTCGCAAGTTTGGTAAATACATTTCTTGATAGAAAGCCTTATAGTACGGGCGTTACTGAAATTGATGAGATTTTACAACCAAGTTATCATTTTATGTTGTATCAAGAATCTATTATGGCTTTCTTGGTTTGGTGTGGTATGAAAGAAGATCATACATATGACATTATCAAGAAAATAAGCAAAAAGAAATTTACGCCTGAAGCAAAAGAAGAGTTGAGACAAGAACTATTAGCAGGTTACAAAGCAAAACTTGGTACAGAAGAAGGTTTTGATGAAGTATGGCAAGTTGTAGATGATGCTGCACGATACAGTTTTAACGCAGCTCATGCCGTTTCGGTAGCCTATGACAGTATCTATGGAGCAGAAGCAAAAGAGCATCATCCATTGGAATACTTTACAACTGTTTTGAATGAATATCAGTCTGATAATGAAAAGACAAGTCGTATCATTGCAGAGTTAGATTATTTTGATATTCATTTAGAGAATATTAAATTTGGTAAATCCCAAAATGAATACACTTTTGATAGAAATACGAATACGATTTATAAATCGATTTCTTCTATTAAATACTGTAATGAAGTTATTGCAAATGAATTATATGAGTTAGGGAAAAATAATACATATAAAGATTTTGTGGATGTTATTAGAGATGTTAAAACAAGAACATCTGTCAATTCAAGACAATTACAAATACTTACTATATTGAATTTCTTTTCAGATTATGGTTCCAACAAAAAACTACTTCAAATAATTGAAATGTTTGAAAAGTTCTATGGTAGAAAACAAATTAAAAAAGCAGATGTAGAAGTATTAGGTATAGATTTAAATGAATTTGAAGGATGTTATGATAATGAAACGCCAAAAATGTATAAAGAGTTACATATGGATAGATATGTAGAAAAAATGTCAAAAAAGATTGAAGATAAACCACTATCAATTAAAGAACAGATAAAATATGAGCAAGAATATCTTGAATACATTATCTATTCTAATCCTAAGGCTCCAAAGAATATGTTTTATGTTGTAGAAGCAAAATTCTATAAAGATAAGACTAAACCATACCTTAATCTATACAATTTGAGAACTGGGGATATTTTAAAAACGAAGATTACATCTGGTAAGAACTTTGTTGAAAAACCTTTTCAAACAGGAAATGTTATTAATGTTACAGAGTTTAGAGAAAAAAATAAGATGAAAATAGTGAATGGTACATGGGTTAAAACATCTGAAATGGAGAAAATAGTAGTAGGATGGGATGTTTATTAGGAAAGGACTTGATAAGAAATATGAGTGATAAAATTATAGATTTTAAATGTACACCAGAAAGATTGGTGTACAACTCTGATGAGTATAAAATTTATGGATGTTCAGTAAATTCTTACGAGTATCCAGATGTTCAAATCGGAAAGTATAATACAACAACGATTAAAGGCAATTTTCAAGAACTTAATCTAGGTGTTGAATATACTGTAAACGCAAAAGAGGTTTCTGATAAATATGGTATTGGATATGATGTAATCAATATACGCAGAGAAAAGCCTACAACAATAGCATCAACAAAAGCGTTCCTTTATGAAATTCTAACATATAATCAAACAGAAACATTGTTATCTGTGTACCCTGATATTGTAGACAGAATTATGAATAATAGATTGGATGACATTGATTTATCGAAAACAAAAGGAATTAAGGAATATACATTCAATGTTATAAAACGAAAGGTAATTGAAAATTTTAAACTTGCTGATTTGGTAGAGGAGTTTCGTGGATTATTTAGTTTATCAATCATAAAAAAACTGTATGATAAGTATCCGTCTGTTGAAAAAATCAAAGAGGTTATTAGAACAGAACCATATGAATGTTTATGTAATTTAAGTGGTATCGGGTTTAAAACGGCTGATGAAATGTTGTTGAAATTAGAACAAGAAGCAAAAAAATGTAAACAAACTGGGGAAACTCCAATATTATTCTTTGGATTCGATTTAAAAACATCGTATCAAAGAGCAAAAGCATGTGTAGACTATATTCTTAATGAAAACGAAACAAACGGAAACACGTACATAAAAGTAGGAGAACTGAAAAAACAATTTGAAATATTGGTTCCAGAAACCATTAAACATTTACCTGTAATTTTAAAAACCGATAACGATGTTGTGTTTGATAGAGAGTTATTATGTGTGTGCAAAAAGGATACATATGACACTGAGAAATATATAGCAAATAGAATTAAAGAAGGGCTGAATATTAATACAAAATGGGATTGTGATTGCAATCAATTTAAAAAATTAGATGGTTTCAATTTGACGGAAGAACAATGCAAAACATCTGAATATATGTGTCGATATAATATTGTATTACTTGTAGGGTACGGAGGATCTGGAAAATCTAGCAGCACACAAGCCTTTGTAAACATGTTGGATTGTTACAATAAATCGTCTTTATTACTAGCACCAACAGGAAGAGCAGCAAAAGTTTTAGCTGGATTTACTAGTAAAAATGCAATGACAATTCATCGTGGACTTGGGCATATGCCACCTAATTATTGGGAGTATAACGAAGAGAATACACTTGATTTTGATGTTGTAATTGTCGATGAATTTTCAATGTGTGATATCTTCTTATTCAGGCATTTATTAGAAGCTATTGATTTTAATAGAACAAAGTTGCTATTAATAGGGGATGACGCACAGATACCTTCAGTTGGCGCAGGAAATGTATTATATGATTTACTGTGTAGTGACTGTGTTCCAACAATAACATTGAATAAAGTTTTTAGATATGGAACTGGAGGTCTTTCTACAATAGCAACAGATACAAGAATGCAGAATGAGTATCTTGATAGAAGTAAAAAAACAGGAATGCAAGTTTTTGGTGATGATAAATCTTATATTTTTATGGGGTTAAACAAAGAAAAAATTGTAGATTATTCTGTAAACTTATATAAAAGTCTGATTAAAAAGGGATATAAAAAAGAAGATATTGTGGTTTTATCCTGTTATAACGTAGGAGATTATGGCGTTATTGAATTGAACAAAAAGTTGCAAAATGCCATAAATCCTAATCCTAATGAAAAAATAACGTTTGGAGATTCTGAGTTTAGAGTTAATGATATTGTTATGAATTATGTAAATGATTATAAGGCAATTAGATATAATGAAGAATTTGTAGATGATAAAAATACAACATTTATTGCAAATGGTGAATCTGGTAAAGTAGTAAAAGTTATGAAAGATGCTATGGTTGTAGATTATGATGGAGAATTGATATATTGCTCGAAAAGTTCTATGAAGAATATAAGACTTGCTTATGCGATTAGCACACATAAAAGCCAGGGAGGGCAATTCAAACAAGTTATTCTAACAACACCAAGCGCACATACGTATATGTTAAATTCAAATCTTCTATACGTTGGAATTAGTAGAGCAAAAGAAAATTGTTACCATTTAGGAGAGGTACAAACTATAAATTTGGCATTAAAAAAGAAAGAAAATTTCAAAAGAAATACATTATTACAAACATTTTTAAAAGGAGAATAAACTAATGAGAAATGAAAAATCTAAAATTTTTGATTCGTTGTTAAGCACATTTGAGAATGAAGATATTAAAGAATTCGCAAAAGAGTGTATTAAAGTGATTCCTAATTATTTCTGGAATGTTGGAGCATCAAGCACAGGGAAATATCATCCTCAATATGCATTTGGAGATTTAGGTTTGGCACGACATACTTGTGCATTAGTGAGATTTTTAAATCACATTTTAAGTATTGATTGTTATAAAAACGACTTTACATCAAGAGAAAGAGATTTGATTCGTGTAGCTGGTATCATGCACGATTCAATGAAAAGTGGAAATGATGAAGATTATTTAGCAAGTAAATATACAAAATTTGATCATCCAATTTTAGCAGCTCAAGAAGTTCGAAAAATTGTTGGGTTTATTCCGGAAAACGAGCTTGAATTAATCGCCCATACAATTGAATCACACATGGGGCAGTG
>OCAV01000742.1_pt1 | contig 25458 bp, 23 predicted proteins | sample 1538331 | NCBI WGS metagenome assembly OCAV01 (sample SAMEA2580297, study PRJEB22360) | human gut metagenome | biome: human gut; feature: human-associated habitat; material: faeces | place: Denmark | collected 2008/2010
AACATAGCAGCCATTTGTATTAGACTGCAAAGTTGCAAAATCAAGTCCGTTTCATTTCAAAAAACCGTGTAATTGACTATATTTCAATAATTTCAAAGAACTATTTATCCACTTTTACGGGACAGTAGTGGTTTATAACAAAACCAAGTTTTTTGTTTTAGTTTTTGACATTATTTAAAACAAAGAAATCAATTTCGCGTCTAGTGATTAAAAACTTGGTAATAATTCGTACCATAACACCACTAAAAGGAACATTATATATCAAAATAAATTCTCAAAACAGGAATCGGGCAATCACAGAAAGAAAATAGGAAATTGACATTTCCGCAATATCGGACAAGTCATTTCGCTTTTTTACCAATACCTTTGCGGAGTGAAATACCAGAATAAGTTATGCAACAGAAAAAAACAACGAAAGAAGAATATCAAAAGTGCGTAAATGTTGTAGTGGAATACATCAACCAACATTTGGGAGAAGACATTGATTTAAAATCTCTGGCCAGAATTTCAAACTTTTCTCCTTTTTACTTTCACCGGATCATGAAAGCTTTTCTCGGTGAACCGATTGGTACGTTTATTGTCCGGACGCGGACAGAAGCTGCCGCACGTCTACTCCGCTACTCGGATGTTCCGATTGCCGACATAGCCTATCGGATTGGTTACTCTTCTCCTTCTTCGTTGTCGAAAGTGTTCAAGCAATTTTATGGCATTTCACCTTTAGAGTATAGAAACAATAAAAACTTTGTAATTATGAAACCAGCGATTATCAGGCCAGACCTGGAACTAAAAAGAGAGATCAGAAACGTTTCCGAACGGAATGTGATTTATATCCGTCTCACCGGCGATTACAAACTGAATGATTACGGTGGCACCTGGGGCCGTTTATTCCAATTCATCAAAGAACAACAGTTGCCGATGGGAGATTTCAGCCCGCTTTGCATCTATCACGATGATCCGAAAGTGACACCGGCAGAAAAACTGCGTACAGACGTATGTATGGTAATGCCTGTAAAGGTAGCCCCCAAAAGTGATGTCGGATTTAAGGTGATCCCGGCCGGACGTTATGCTATCTTCTTGTATAAAGGTCCGTATGACAATTTGCAAGCTGTGTATGATACGATTTACGGAAAGTGTCTGCCTGAAATGGAATGTACGCTGCGTGATGAAGCCAGCGCGGAACGTTATCTGAACAATCCATGCGACACTGCTCCCGAAGAGTTGTTGACGGAAATTTATATTCCGGTAGAATAATGCGGACAGACAAATGGCGGAATAAAGAGAATGAATAAAGATGTGATTTAACGTCTGACTTTTTGGGGGGGACAGTGCAAAACCCTGATAAGTCTATCTTTTAGACGCGGATGACACGGATTTAGCAGATTTATAATCTTCTTATCCATGTCATTTTGCGTTATCCGCATCTAAAAGCATATTATGCTATAACAGGCTACCTTCCTCTCTCCTACCTGTTATTTTTCAGCATAAATGCCAATCCGATTTCCTTCACTATCAGTGAATACGGCAAACCATCCTTTGCCGTCCGCCTCAATCTTTGTTCTGGGAATGACTACTTTCCCTCCTTTCAGAAGTACTTTTTCCAAGGTCTGTTCTATATCCTCACAGTTGAAATGGATAAGCACTCCATGCGTGGAAGGAAGAAAGTCGAAATTTGAAGCATAAGAGATAGCACCGACGGTTTCACCTTCTTCTGTGAAACAAGCCATTTTTTCTGTTTCACATTCAAAAGTCGGAAGTTGCATACCCAATACTGTTTCGTAAAAATCGACAGCCCGATGGAAATCGGAAGCAGGAATCTCAAAAAATGCAATTAGTTTTTTCATTTCGTTTCTTTTTTATCGTTACTACTAAGCCTTTGCAAAGACACTGCAAAAGTAGGGCAACACGAGGAAGCCTGATAGGAAAAAAGGGACATCTTTAAAGTTCGGAAAAATAATCGGAATAAGGAGCGCAGACAGAAAGATACTCTGCAGGGGTGTAACCGGAAAAGAGTTTGAATTCCTTTATCATGTGAGACTGATCGGAGAAGCCACATTCGTAAGCTACTTGTACAAAAGGGATAGTGGCATCCTGCTGCAACATTGACAATGCCCGCTGCATACGGACAATGCGAATAAATTCTTTGGGAGTAGTGCCGACATAATCGGCAAAGATACGTCCAAACTGCTTACTGCTCAAACAGGCTGTTTCCGACAGATGAGCAATGTTGATTTGTGGCTGGAGGTTTATTTCATGAAACACAGCAGACATCCGCTTGAGGTTATACTCCGGAAGGGTGTATAAACGACGAAGGAAAAACTGCTCTATCAAACGAATAGAAACGGCATTATCAGAAGTGTCAGTGACCTGTTTCACCAAATCCGACAGTTCTACATCTTCCATCGCATCGGTATCTACATTTTGTCCGTGAAACAGATGGCTGGGAATATGAAACAATGCTTTAACTGCATAAGGCTGGAAAACAACAGTAATCATTTCTATCCTACCCGTCGACTGTACATCCGAAAAGCCGACCGATTGTCCGGAAATAAAGGATTGAGGTTGTAGTTCCGACTCGCCCGACAAAAGGAGTTGTTTCCCTTTATGAAATACCAGTTGCATACAGCCAATGGGCAGAGTCCGTTCGGAAACCGGAGTCACTGAATCGTCTTGCAATATCCAGTAATGCCGTATATAAGGAGCAAGCGCCAAACAGGGTTTTATGAGTTGAAATGATTGCATAGAGCAAAGATATTATTTCTTAATTCAAATGCAAAAGTAAAGCTCCTGTTTAAAGAGGTATAGTAAAAAAAGGACTTTTTATAAATTAGGGAGTCGTCCTATTAAGAACAGATATGCCGGAATGATAAACAGATAAGGATTTAAGGCAGGATCCTTATTTGAGAATAAGGTACAATTGAAAAGACGGCAAACCTTTTCTTAATAAAAAAACATCCTCTGTTTGAAAGAGCATGATTGTAGCTCACATTCAAACAGAGGAAGATTCTTTAGATAACGGAAAGTCCGTATTCGTAGGCCTCCGACATCGCATTATAGTCCTCGTCGGAATAGCTACCTTTATCTCTGGCTTTCTGCATATCTTTCATAAATGATTCTACGGAAGTCAGGAAGCTATAATAATTCTTCTGTTCTTCATCATAACCTGTGACAGCAGGAAGTTTCTTTGCAGCTTCGAGTTCTTTCTTCAGTTCGGCCATCTTCATATCAATACGCATACCGTCCAGCGCATGTTTGCGTGAATAGAGATTCATGATGCTTTGCACGGTGCCGGACATCTTACGCATGGCCATGATTTGATCTTTCAACGGTTCATCGGCAAGCAGTTCTTTTTCAGCTTGTTCTGTCAGAGGGCTTAGAATATCAAAGATCACTTGTTTATATTCCGACATTTCTACACTAAGCCGATAGTTCTCGTCGAGGAGCTTGCCTATCTTTGCAGTCTCTTTTGCCTGCTTGTAAGAGAGGAATTTATTAAAATTATCATAGAATTGCGTCCTTGCACTGAAAAGTCCTCGATAACTCTGCTTCAGATTCTGACGGACTTCTATATTAAAATAATCCCCCGGATCCATCAATTCCGCTGTATCTCTGGCAGATACTTCAGGTGGTGCAATCGGAGATACTTCAGGAACTTTTCCTGTCTGTTCCATATATCCCAAAACTGCATTTATGTCTTTCGCATTGGCTACATGCCTCAACACGATAAGCGATGTATGATAATAGTTTATCACCTTACTGGCATTGTCCAATTCCTCCGAAGTGACAGAGGACGCAGCCTGTTTCTTGTTTCCTCCCGAACAAGAAACCAACAAGAGAGCACCTACAAGTGCTCCGAAAAATAAAATATTCTTCTTCATAATGGTTCGTTTATTAAGTCTTTCGTACTATAACAATAAAAATCGTTTTTTGTTATAGACAAACAATGCATATTCGAGAAGTGTAGTGGAGAAATTTAAAATGCTGCTAACGATGATTAAGGAATAAGCAACCAACGTGTATAAAAACAAAAAATGGCTACTCATCACGAGCAACCAATCTTTTGTTAACCTTAAATCTAATACTTATGAAAAAAACACAGTACAAAGGTACCATATTTCAGATAAATAGCAAATTTCAGCGCCTAAACAGACGATATTGTAACAGGGTTTAATACTCCGAGAATCGCATTAACATTTCAGACTTCATCCGTTAACATTTAACATATTCATTCACATAAGTTGCTCCCCGGATAAGTAAGAATAGAAAAAAAGGCTAATCATGGAAACGACATTGTTTTTTTTCGTAACTTTGAACTATGATAATCAGTGCCAGCCGCCGGACAGATATTCCGGCATTCTATTCTCAATGGTTTTTCAACCGGATAAAAGAAGGATATGTATTAGTGCCCAATCCTTATCATCCGAAAATGATTAGCAGGATTTCCTTATCTCCTGCTGTGGTTGATTGTTTCGTATTCTGGACCAAGAACCCGGCCCCGATGCTTAACCAGCTGGATAAATTACAGGATTACAACTATTACTTCCAATTTACACTCAACCCTTACGGAGAAAAATTGGAGAATCGTTTGCCATCTATCGATAAACGAATTGATACCTTTAAAAAGCTGGCAGACAAAATTGGCAGAGAAAAAATGATTTGGAGATATGATCCGATACTGACGAATGAGGAATACAACGTTTCTTTCCACCAGGAAGCATTCGCCCGGATTGCCCATGAACTCAAAGACCATACCTCGAAATGTATGTTGGGATTTATAGATCATTACCCCCATATCCGAAACTCGATACAACCATTCAACATCAATCCGCTGACCAAAGAGGAAATAGAAGAAATGGCCGTCTCCTTTAAAAAGACAATAGATATTTATCCCGGTATACAGCTGGACACTTGTACCGTCAAGGTAGATTTAAGACATTTGGGTATTCCCAGCGGCTTGTGCATTGATAAAGGGCTGATTGAAAAGATCACCGGTTATCCTATCCTTGCTCAAAAGGATAAAAACCAGCGTAATATCTGCAACTGTATCGAAAGTATTGATATCGGGACTTATGAAAGTTGTCTGAACGGATGTGTTTATTGCTATGCCATCAAAGGTAATTATAATACAGCAGCATATAATATGAAGAAACATGATAAAAACTCGCCGTTGCTCATCGGTCATTTATCCGAAGATGATATAGTAAAGGAACGGGAGATGAAGAGTCTGCGGGATAACCAATATTCGTTGTTTTAGTCTTCCTGATCCGTATCTGACTTACAGGCATAAAAAAAGGCTATCTATCCCAGACAGCCAATCTTTTGTTAACCTTAAATCTAATACTATGAAAAACACAGTACAAAGATACGGACTTTTCGGTTATCTCCAAATTTTCGGCCCAATGCAGCGTATCTTATAACATGGTTTAATAGAATCTGAACCGTATTAACAAATAAGCGGTTAAGCATTAACATTTAACAGTTTTCTTAAATAATCAGGGCATAAAACTGGAGGAGATGCAAATGTTTTCCAATCGGACACCTTATCTTATTAAAGAGCGTTTATGAGGTCTAACAAATTCCTCTGCCAGCTGTTTCTAATAGAAGGTAACCATCAAATTCACAATATATGAACAGATTCGAAAATAAAGTAGTTGTCATCACCGGTGCTGCCGGTGGTATCGGCGAAGCAACCACACGCCGCATTGTCTCCGAAGGGGGCAAAGTAGTCATCGCTGACCATTCTGAAAAAAAGGCGGAACAGCTTGCCAACGAACTTACTCATGCAGGGGCCGACGTGCGCCATGTCTATTTCTCCGCCACCGAACTCCAGAGTTGCAAAGAGCTGATTGATTTTTCTATGAATGAATATCAACGAATAGATGTACTGATTAATAATGTAGGAGGAACCGATCCCAAACGTGACCTTAACATCGAGAAGCTGGATATCAATTACTTTGACGAGGCATTCCACCTGAATCTCTGCTGCACTATGTACCTTTCTCAACAGGTCATCCCTATCATGACTACCAATGGCGGCGGAAACATTGTCAACGTAGCTTCCATAAGCGGACTTACTGCTGATGCTAACGGTACATTATATGGTGCCAGCAAAGCGGGCGTCATCAACCTGACGAAATACATCGCTACCCAAATGGGAAAGAAAAATATCCGCTGCAATGCCGTAGCCCCGGGATTGGTACTTACCCCCGCGGCATTGGATAACCTGAATGAAGATGTACGCAACATCTTTCTCGGCCAATGTGCCACTCCTTATTTAGGAGAACCGGAAGACGTCGCAGCTGCCATCGCTTTTCTGGCTTCGAACGATGCAAGGTACATCACCGGACAAACAATCGTCGTAGATGGTGGCCTGACTGCTCATAACCCGACAGTAGCGTTATCATAGAACATAACTTTAATACAATGAATAAAATGACAATAATGGGAATATGGCTTCTTTCGCTATTTATCAATAGCGGATGCAACCGGGAATTAGTAGAATAGACAGTAATGATCTTAAAATATCTATCAAAAAGGGGGAAGAGTGGATGCATGATTTTCCATTGTTTCTGGGTTTCACAATGACTTTACCCATGCATTCATTTCGTTAATAGCTTCTAGTGAAGACGGAAGCTCCTGCTTAGTCTGCAAAGCATCAGGACGAAGATCGACGCGCACATACCCCCAGCCGTCTTCGTCGATTTGCAGATAGCCACACTTCCTGTACTCTTCCAGGCAACTATCAGAGCATCCTCCGTAAAAGTCACATTGAAGTTCATCTTCTGACGTTTTTTTATTGGCAATGAATGAACTTTCACCCACCCAGACAAAATCGTCCAAATCAACCTCAAAATAATCCCCTCCTCCCCGATTGAGTGCGGCAACTTCCGCCAAACGTCCTTCGGGAAGCATCTTGTAAACGCGGACATAACATTCTTCCTTATACGGATTTTCATCTACGACAAGGAAAAGACCGGATTTTCCACAGAATAAAGGGGTATCTATACTACGATATTCGTAAACTTCTCCTATAACATCACTCATCACAAAATAGCCCCAGCTCTCAAACCCTGAATAGTGAAAAAAATGCAGACCGTAATCAGACTGATACCCATCATAGTACCATTTTATAAATCCATCTTCATCTTCTTTCGCCGGAGAATTCAGCAGTGCGAGTTCCCCCTTTTTCCAGCGCACGGACAGTTTATTCTGATTGTCTGTATAACGCCCTTTACCAGAATCAAGCTGTTTATTACAACTATCCGCCTTCATATTCGTATATTCAGCAAATTCAAGTTTTTTCACGTCTGCCCCTGTATTGCTATACATACGCAAGGAGATCATTCTTCCACTATGATAGTCATACATACTCTTTTCAATCCGGTTGCCTTCTTCAGAATAAATTTCAGTCATGACACCCGGCACGCCTTTCTCCGAGTACGGATAACTCTCGAAACGACGTAGCCGCCCGCCAGAATAATTCCTTATATCCAGCCGCTTTTGAGTTCCGACCGTCACAATGCTTCGTTTTACAGAATCACACTTATCATCCATGAAGTATATCGGCTCATCGGAATCCTTTTCAAAATATTTTCGTTTCAGAAGATACTTTTTGCCGTTCTCCAATGCATAAATTTCTTGAATGTAATAAAGGGGAGTCCCTTCTGATGCCTGATATTTATACTCATACCAGTCGGGAGCCTCCGCTACCCCGTCAGGGTCATTATAAGCGTATTCCGAATGGCTATAATACCAACATTCGGTCGGTAACACTTCCTGATCGTCAATATAATGATTAACCTGCCACAGATGTCCGTTGGCGTGCCATCTCATTTCCTCTCCGTTTAGCTTCCCATCTTTATAGTGTTCAAACCAGTCCGGCTTTCCATCATAATACCATCTCTGACGTACTCCGTTAAGTTTACCTCGTGTAGCCTGGTAAAAGATATGGGGATATCCGTTGGAATAATAAGATTGATAAAGTTCACAAATACTGTCAAGAGTGATTATACGACTTGTCATACAATGGGAAGAGATACTGTAATGACGCACTGTATCGTTCTTTATTCCGTCTTTATAAACAACTACCGAATAATAGGGTTCCGACATAAAAGAATCAGTCGAGCGAAAATAAAAGTGCTTATAAGCACCGTTCATCAATGAGTCCTTGTAAAAACAACGTTCCACGCCATCTACTTGTTTCCGGCAAATACTGTCGGAGTCATAGACCTTCAAAGAAGATGCTTCCGGTTCTTTTAGCAATGATTCGGAAAGCGTATCAGGAATAATCCAATCACTTCCTTTATAAAAATCCATAGAGAAAGCTTCGGAAATAGCAGTAGTTTTTTCGCTTAAAGCGTTTTCCTGTGTTTCCTGATTCGTGGAAGAAGATTGCGAAGTTCCTCCGGTTTTTCCGCCACATGATAACAACAGTAATACGCAGCTATATACCAAAGCTTTTTTCATACCAAACATCTTTTATTTAATACATAATTACGGCAAAATTAATGATAATATCAGATAATCAGGTATAAATCGATCCCAAAAATGGAATAATTATCTGTCAGCAGGCTATTATTTCGTTCAACAAATACTAACTTTACAACGTTATTAATAGAAAAGAACCAACGTCATGATTGTTAAAACACTACTAGATACAGACCTCTATAAGTTTACCACCTCGTACGCTTATATCAAACTGTTTCCTTATGCAATGGGTACTTTTAGTTTCAATGACCGGAACGAAACAAAGTATACCGAAGCTTTTCTGGAAACACTCAAGGCAGAGATCAAGAATCTTAGTCAGTTGAGATTCACGGAAGAGGAGTTGGAATACATGACGAAGAATTGCAGATTTCTTCCGAGAGTCTACTGGGAGTGGTTGTCTTCTTTTCGTTTCGACCCGAATAAGATTGATATTCATCTGGATGAAGCCTGTCATCTCCACATCGAAGTGACTGACTTGCTTTATAAAGTGACTTTATATGAAGTGCCTTTGCTCGCTATTGTTTCTGAAATCAAAAACCGGTTCTTCGGCCATGTAGCAGACATGAACGGGATTCTTTGCAAACTGTCGGAGAAAATAGAGTTATCGAATCAACATCAGCTCCGCTTTTCAGAGTTCGGCACACGAAGAAGATTCTCCATTGATGTGCAGGAAACAGTTATCAAAAGACTGAACGAGACAGCGCAATATTGCACCGGGACTTCCAACTGCAACTTCGCAATGAAATATGGAATGAAAATGATGGGGACTCACCCTCATGAATGGTTTATGTTTCATGGAGCACAGTTCGGATATAAACATGCCAATTATATGGCACTCGAAAACTGGGTGAATGTTTATGACGGTGATTTGGGTATCGCACTTTCCGATACCTATACTTCCGGCATCTTCCTTAGTAACCTTAGCCGTAAACAAGCTAAACTTTTCGACGGTGTGCGCTGCGATTCCGGTAATGAATTTGAGTTTATCGACCGACTGGTTGCCCGCTACAAAGAGTTGGGAATCGACGCGACAACCAAAACCATCGTATTCAGCAATGCCCTCGACTTTACAAAAGCATTAGACATTCAAGAATACTGCAAAAACAAAATCCGCTGCTCTTTCGGAATCGGCACCAATCTCACCAACGATACCGGGTTCGAACCTTCGAACATCGTGATGAAACTGACGCAATGCAAGATGAATGTCAATCAGGAGTGGAGGGAATGTATCAAACTGTCGGATGATGAAGGAAAACATACCGGCAGTCTTGAAGAAGTGCAGGCATGCCTGCATGAGTTGAGGTTGAACTAAATTATAACAATGTGGCACATATTTTCCGTAAGTTCTCCAAATGCGCTATAACATTCTTATCTTTTCGGGCAATCTGCATATTATATCTTGTCTGCATATTCATCAGCATTTCCGCATTTATATTGGTAGCAGCTTCAATCAATAAGGCAAAATCCGTAGATACAGGACGACGCCCATTCAATATATCATTCAACATCGTATAAGACACGCCTACCACTTCCGCAAATCGTTTCTGCGATATACCACGAGATTGTAATTCTTCTTTTATAATCTCTCCCGGATGCACCGGAATAAAAGAATACCCTAAGTTAGACATACTATTCTTATTTATAATGATTTGTTATGTCAATAATAGAACAAATAGTTATGATTGGTTCAGAGTCCGTAGTCGATATTTTAAATTCCAGTCGATATTGTTTATCAATCCGAATAGAGGAAATATCTTTTTTACTCCCTGTCAATACTTCATAATTCAACGAATTTAAAGGATAAAGCGCTTCTACATTCAATGCTTCAGCCAAAGTGACAATTCGCTTCACATAATTCCTTATTACTTGAGGTTGAAAACGATGCTTCTTATCGTTACATTTACCTTCATAATAAAGTTCTGAAAGATACTCCTTTTCAAACTCAATAACCATTTCTCTAATTATTACGACAGTACAAAGATAGTAGTTTTTCCAAGAATACACTAAAAAAGTGGATATAATGATAGCAGTTCTATCAAACTTAGTTAAAACCAAGAAGTATTAGATAAAAACTGCTATCACCTTATTAAAATAACTGTATCCAAGCAGCACAGTATACATGTGCTTTCTTTATACTATCTGTGACAAAAGTGACAAAATCCATATCCGTGGAGTTAGATTAAAATCTTTTTCAGAATTTGAATCCTTTCACTGCTTTTTCCAATCTTTCCAAAGGTAATTCGCCGGATTGCCGCCAAAGCTGTTGCCCTTTTCTAAAAAGAATAAAGGTAGGAGTCGACTCCACCGTATAAAAATCAGTAAGGGCAGGCTCCTGGTCGATGTCCACTTCCACCACTTCCAATGTTCCTACCATCAGTTTCTTGAACTCTTCAACAACCGGTTTCATGCGCTGGCAGTGAGGACACCACGTTGCGTAAAACTCTGCCATTACCCAATCACCGTTAGCTAGCTTCTCCTGGTTTCTTTCTTCACGAGCTATTTTCTTTTCTTTCATAATGAATATCTCCTTTTAATTAATAACTATCAACCTAACAATATCAGGAGAAAGATGGTTTAGAAAAGAAGCAAGGTTACACACAAATTAAAGAATCAAACCCGTTTGCATTTACCCGACCAGCTATTAATATCCAAGCAAATCATCTCCGTACGATGAAAAGACTTCTCCGCATCATACTTTGCTCCTATCACTTTATCTTCCGGACTAAGGACAAGCATTGCACAAAATTGAAACTTTCGTGCAAAAAAGGAACATCCTATTCAATATTTATTTATCTTTGCCCCCCGAAATGGTTCAGAATCCGTATCCAACGGACGATGATTAATAGGGAACCGGGTGTAAATCCCGGACAGTCCCGCTGCTGTGAAACTCTGTTCAATGTCTTATAATTGAACTAATTTAACGCCACTGATGTTATTCGGGAAGGCAAATAAGACAAGAGTCAGTCAGAAGACCTGCCATTTTGTGTAAGACGCCCCTCTCCTCGTGGATTAGGAGAAAGAGTATCACTTGTTAAGCCCCAAATCAAAAAAATACTGTTTTTCGTCGGGTGGAGTATGTCCATTAGACGGGAAGACATTAATAAGTATGTACTTAATTGAAAAAAGTATGATAAAAAAAATCTTAGTAGCCAATCGCGGTGAAATTGCCGTAAGGGTGATGCGTTCCTGCCGGGAAATGGAGATAACGAGTATCGCTATCTTCTCCGAAGCAGACCGGACCGCGAAGCACGTGCTTTATGCAGACGAAGCTTATTGCGTAGGGCCGGCAGCATCCAAAGAGAGTTATCTGAATATAGAAAAAATCATCGAAGTGGCAAAAGCAGCTCATGCAGACGCCATCCATCCGGGTTACGGCTTCTTGTCCGAGAATGCTACCTTCGCCCGTCGATGTCAGGAAGAAGGAATCATCTTTATCGGACCCAATCCAGAAACAATGGAAGCTATGGGAGATAAAATTGCTGCCCGTATCAAAATGATTGAGGCGGGAGTACCCGTAGTTCCCGGCACACAAGACAACCTGAAAAGCGTAGAAGAAGCCATAGAGCTTTGCAATAAAATCGGCTATCCGGTGATGCTGAAGGCTTCTATGGGCGGTGGTGGAAAAGGTATGCGCCTCATCCACAGTGCCGAAGAAGTGGAAGAAGCATATACCACTGCCAAGAGCGAATCATTGTCTTCCTTTGGCGACGACACGGTTTACCTGGAGAAGTTCGTTGAAGAGCCTCATCACATCGAGTTCCAGATTCTTGGAGACAAGCATGGAAATGTCATTCATCTGTGCGAACGCGAATGTTCCGTGCAACGCCGTAACCAGAAAATCGTGGAAGAGACTCCTTCGGTTTTCGTCACTCCCGAACTGCGAAAAGACATGGGTGAAAAAGCGGTAGCGGCGGCTAAAGCTGTGAACTACATCGGTGCGGGTACTATCGAATTCCTTGTTGATAAACACCGCAACTATTATTTCCTTGAGATGAACACCCGCTTGCAGGTGGAACATCCAATTACGGAAGAAGTGATCGGAGTAGATTTGGTGAAAGAGCAAATTAAAGTTGCCGACGGACAAGTGCTTCAACTGAAACAAGAGAATATCCGGCAACGCGGGCACGCTATCGAATGTCGTATCTGTGCCGAAGACACTGAAATGAATTTCATGCCAAGTCCGGGTATCATCAAACAGATTACAGAGCCGAACAGTATCGGTGTGCGTATTGACAGTTATGTATACGAAGGATATGAAATTCCGATCTACTATGACCCGATGATCGGTAAACTGATTGTGTGGGCTACCAATCGCGAATATGCGATTGAGCGGATGCGTCGTGTTCTCCACGAATATAAATTGACCGGAGTGAAAAACAACATCAGTTATCTGCGTGCCATCATGGATACTCCCGATTTTGTAGAAGGTCATTATGACACAGGATTCATCGCCAAGAACAGCGAGTTTCTGCAACAACGGATTACGCGCACCAGCGAATATTCCGAAAATATTGCCCTGATCGCTGCTTATATAGACTATTTGATGAATCTCGAAGAGAACAACAGCGGTATGGCTGCCGACAACCGCCCTATCAGCAAGTGGAAAGAGTTCGGATTGCATAAGGGTGTGTTGAGAATCTAAATTTTAACAAAGAGAATTCAATTATGGAAATTCATATAGGAAACCGTGTGGCCGAAGTAGAACTGGTCAGCAAGGAAGATAACAAGGTAGTGCTCACCATTGATGGAAAAACGTTTGAAGCAGACGTAGTGATGGCAGAAAACGGTACTTGCAACATCTTGATGGACGGACGCAGTTCGAACGCACAGCTGATTCGCCGTGATAACGGAAAAAGCTATAAAGTGAATACGCATTATAGCAGTTTCAATGTAGAAATAGTGGACAGCCAAGCAAAATATCTGCGTATGCGCAAGAAAGGGGAAGAAGAACAGAATGACTGTATCATTTCTCCGATGCCGGGCAAAGTAGTGAAAATACCTGTTGCAGTCGGCCAGGAAATGAAGGCGGGAGACACCGCTATCGTTATCGAAGCCATGAAGATGCAGAGTAACTACAAAGTGACTTCAGACTGCCGCATTAAAGAAATTCTGGTTCAGGAAGGTGATAACATAACCGGCGACCAGACATTAATAACATTAGAACCGATTGCATAATATAAGAACGGATTGCATTATGGAAGAAATGAATAAAGCATACGCCACGTTCGAAGAACGTGACCGCATCGCTTCTCTTGGTGGAGGCGTTGATAAAATAGAGAAGCAACACGAAAGCGGCAAAATGACTGCTCGCGAGCGTATTGAGATGTTGCTCGATAAAGGTACTTTCGTTGAACTGGATAAGTTGATGGTTCACCGTTGTACGAACTATGGCATGGATAAAAACAAAATTCCGGGAGACGGCATTGTTTCAGGTTACGGAAAGGTAGACGGTCGCCAGGTATTTGTTTACGCTTATGACTTTACCGTATATGGCGGCTCACTGTCTGCTTCCAATGCCAAAAAGATTGTGAAAGTACAACAACTTGCGTTGAAGAACGGTGCCCCGATTATCGCTCTGAATGATTCGGGTGGCGCACGTATTCAGGAAGGCATCGAAAGCCTTTCCGGTTATGCGGATATTTTCTATCAGAACACAATGGCCAGCGGTGTGATTCCACAGATTTCGGCCATCCTGGGTCCTTGTGCCGGAGGCGCTTGCTACTCTCCTGCCCTTACCGATTTCATCTTTATGGTGAAAGAAAAAAGTCACATGTTCGTGACTGGTCCGGATGTAGTAAAAACCGTGATTCATGAAGAAGTAAGCAAAGAAGAGCTGGGTGGCGCAATGACACATAGCAGCAAGAGCGGTGTGACGCATTTTATGTGCAACTCCGAAGAAGAACTGTTGATGAGTATCCGCGAACTGTTGTCTTTCTTACCGCAGAATAATATGGATGAAGCCAGGAAACAACCTTGCGCCGACGAAACCAACCGCGAAGACGCTTCTCTGGATACAATCGTTCCGGCAGATCCGAACGTACCGTATGATATGAAAGACATTATCGAACGCGTGATAGACAACGGTTATTTCTTCGAAGTCATGCCGAACTTTGCAAAGAATATCATCATCGGCTTTGCCCGCATGGCAGGTCGTTCGGTAGGTATCGTAGCCAATCAGCCGGCTTATCTTGCCGGCGTTCTTGATATCGACGCCAGCGACAAAGCAAGTCGTTTTATCCGTTTTTGCGACTGTTTCAATATTCCGTTGATTACATTCGAAGATGTTCCGGGATTCCTTCCGGGATATACGCAGGAAAACAACGGTATCATCCGTCACGGCGCAAAAATAGTTTATGCGTTCGCAGAAGCTACTGTTCCCAAACTGACTGTTATTACCCGCAAAGCTTACGGCGGCGCTTATATCGTAATGAACTCCAAGCAGACAGGAGCTGATGTGAACTTCGCATATCCCAGCGCAGAAATTGCAGTGATGGGTGCAGACGGTGCAATCAATATCCTGTTCCGCAAAGCTGACGAAGCAACAAAGGCTAAGGAACTGGAAGCCTACAAAGAAAAGTTTGCTACTCCGTATCAAGCTGCCGAACTGGGATATATTGACGAAATCATTTATCCGAGACAGACTCGCAAACGTCTGATTCAGGCACTAGAAATGACGGAAAACAAGATGCAGACAAATCCGCCCAAGAAGCACGGTAATATGCCTTTATAACAACTAGATAAGGTGTGCATAAAGCACCCTCCCATAAAGACGGGCTTACATAGATTCTACGATATACTTTAGAATCTTTGTAAGCCCTCTTTTTATGAGTAAGTCTTTTTATATACACAAAAAAAACGGCACCTCGATTCACATCGCAGCACCGTCACAACACAAACACAAAATAAAACACGACAAAACTACTATGCAATCTTCCTGTCATGCCGGGGAGGCATACCTTGCTTGACTTATCTATATTCGCATACACACAAGAAGCTTTATCAGGCGATTTGCACAATAAATAACATACACTTCCGGATTTTGTTCACAGGATTGATAAGATTTTATTCAATAATATGATAAGAAAATGAAATAATGTGCTCTTTAACGAATTCAAGAGAAACGAAAAAAAAACGGCACCCCGATTCACATCGCAGCACCGTCACAACACAAACACAAAATAAAACACGACAAAACTACTATGCAATCTTCCTGTTATGCCGGGGAGGCATATTCACTAGCCTATATATATTCGCATACCTACAAGTAGCCATCAGGCGATTTGCATATATAAAACATTCAGATTTTTATTTTGTTCACGAAAGGAGAAGTAAAAATGTTATTTCTTCTCCTTGTAATCTTTCAGGAAGCCTTCCATCAGCCATTTTGCGAGTGCCTGACGATTGGAATTTATCACCAACCGACGCTGATCGAACGTATTCTGGATATTGCCCAACTCCACAAAAACGGAAGCGGGAGTGGTATGGGAAAGCACATATAAGTTGCGCCCGCTCACTGTGCCGGAAAAACCCCGATTAGGCTGATGCTTATCATATTTTGACTCAAACGTATCTTTCATATTATTCGCCAATCGTTTGCTGTCTCCTTTTTTATTCGAATAATAGAAAAATACATCCGTTTGTTTTCCCTTACTACGACTATCGATATGAATAAAAATCGCCCTGCAATAAGAGTGATTCTTACGGTCTTTCCGGTAAAGGGCATTTATTTTATCACAACGTTGCTGAAGGCGTTGCACTTGATTTAAAGGAATTGCATCCCCCATACAAGTCTCACGTTTACTGTTCGACAGATACGAATCATCACGAATACCATCTTTGGCATCTTGAATGATGATATGCACTTCGGCTCCTTCCTGCATCAGGTTACGTGCCAGACGGAGTGCAATATCATAAGCGTATTCATCTTCATGCAGTTCGTATCTACCCACTTTTCCAATAGCTCCCGGATCGGGACCTCCGTGTCCGCTGACCACATAGAAACAAGCACCGGCAAGACGGTTGGAAGTGACTTTCACATTAGCCAGTTGCTTTCCAAACAGAGGCTCATTGATGGTGGTTCCTATTTTTGTCGATTTAGCTTTTGAAGATGTTTGCTTTGTCCCGGCACCTTCGGAAGTTGTGTTCTTGGCACCCGTATTTTTGGCAGGAGTAGTCTTAGCAGAAGTAGTTGTCGATTTCTTTACCGGAGGAATAACATAAGTCACGCCTACTTTAAGCACATTATTCTTTCCCAGCTTCTGCTTATTCAACTCTATAAAATCGTCGTAATACTTCTTCGGAGAACGGTTGTGCCTCAACAGAAAAGAAGAGATGCCCTCACCCGCCTTCGGAGTTGCCTTCTGCTGCGCCCAAAGAGTTGTGCCCGAAAAAAGAAAAGCTAAGAATAAAAGAATATAGAGTTTATTTTTCATAACTACATTAACTATCTCCTTCGCAAGAGTTATCATTTCACTCATAAACAGGGCAAAAATACAATTATTTTCCCTACTTTTGCAGCATTAAAACATTTTTTGAAATAAAACATTAAAACCCGATAACATTATGGCAAAACAATTCAAACCGGAAACCCTGTGTGTACAGGCTGGATGGACGCCTAAAAAAGGCGAACCACGCGTATTGCCCATCTATCAAAGTACAACTTTCAAATACGATACCAGCGAGCAAATGGCCCGCCTGTTCGATTTGGAAGACAGTGGTTACTTTTATACCCGCCTGCAAAATCCAACGAAATCGCCGCTCTTGAAGGTGGTGTAGCCGCTATGCTGACTTCCAGCGGTCAGGCTGCCAACTTCTATGCCATTTTTAATATCTGCCAGGCAGGAGATCACTTCGTTTGTTCTTCCGCTATTTATGGAGGCACGTTCAACCTGTTCGGAGTGACGATGAAGAAACTAGGCATCGATGTGACTTTCGTAAATCCGGATGCCAGTGAAGAAGAAATTTCTGCAGCTTTCAAACCGAACACAAAGGCTTTGTTTGGCGAAACAATTTCCAATCCTTCTTTGGAAGTGCTGGATATTGAAAAATTCGCACGTATCGCACACAGTCACGGGGTCCCCTTGATTGTTGACAACACCTTCCCTACTCCTATCAACTGTCGCCCGTTTGAATGGGGAGCTGACATCGTAGTTCATTCTACTACCAAATATATGGACGGACACGCTACAAGCGTAGGTGGCTGTATCGTAGATAGCGGTAATTTTGACTGGGATGCTCACGCAGAAAAATTCCCGGGACTTTGTACTCCGGACGAGTCTTACCACGGGCTGACTTACACGAAAGCATTTGGCAAAGGCGCCTATATCACCAAAGCAACCGCGCAACTGATGCGTGACCTCGGCAGTATCCAAAGTCCGCAAAACTCTTTCTTATTGAATCTGGGACTTGAGACACTGCACTTGCGTATGCCTCAACACTGCCGTAACGCACAGAAAGTGGCCGAATATCTTTCTAAAAATGAGAAAGTAGCTTGGGTAAACTACTGTGGTCTGCCGGACAACAAATATTACAGCCTGGCACAGAAATATATGCCGAACGGTTCTTGCGGAGTTATCTCCTTTGGTCTGAAAGGCGGACGTGATGTGTCTATCAAGTTTATGGACTCACTGGAATTCATCGCTATCGTTACTCACGTAGCCGATGCACGCAGTTGTGTGCTCCATCCGGCAAGCCATACTCACCGCCAGTTGACGGATGAGCAACTGATGGAAGCCGGTGTACGTCCGGACCTGATCCGCCTATCGGTAGGTATCGAAAATGCGGATGATATCATTGCTGATATCGAACAGGCTTTGAACGCATAACAATACCGTAAAGGTATCAAATACTAAGAGAAGGCACGGGAATGAGAGATTTTCCGTGCCTTTTTATCTTCACACAAAAAGAATATTAATTTCGAAGAAAATCATTTCAAATGTGAACCGATAAATCCTCCCGGATGTTTATCTTTGCAGGGAACCAAATTCTGTAGAGATATGAAAAAGAATCTATTAGTAGCATTCGTATTATGCCTTTCTTACGGATTTTCTTATTCCCATTCGTTTGATAAACCAATTAATCAGACAGCAAAGATGTCAAACTTTGAAATGAATTCGTTTACCACCAAGAATGGTAAAAGCTTGAAGATCACTTTCTTCAAACATGCCAGCTTATTACTGGACTATGCAGGACAAAAAATATTCATTGATCCTGTTTCCGATTATGCCGACTATATACAACAGCCGAAGGCGGATTTCATTCTGATTACGCATGAACATGGCGACCATTTCGATACCAAAGCAATAGCAGCTATCGAAACAAACCAGACCAAAATTATAGCTAATCCTAATTGCCGGAAAATGCTGAATAGAGGACAAGAGATGAAGAACGGTGATGTGCTTCAACTCGCCAAAGATATCAAACTGGAAGCCGTACCCGCCTATAATACGACTCCCGGCAGGGATAAATTTCATCCCAAAGGACGTGACAACGGATATATTCTGACTTTAGGAGGAACTCGTATTTATATTGCCGGAGATACGGAGGATATTCCGGAACTAAACCAGGTGAAAGATATTGATATCGCTTTTCTGCCGGTTAACCAACCATATACCATGACACCGGAACAAGCGATACGGGCAGCCAAAATCATCAAGCCACGTGTTTTGTACCCTTATCATTACGGAGAAACAGATATCCATAAAATAAAAGACGGATTGAAAAATGAGACAGGCACAGAAGTACGTATCCGGGCTTTGCAATAAGATATACGTAAATAATCAGAAAGTGGCTGAAAATATACTCACCTGAATATCCGAAAGGACCTTGAATAAAGTGCACCCCAAAAGTTAGATCTAAAACTTTTGGGGTGCACTTTAATATCTCAATAAGAATGATTTTCGCTTCAAGGGCTTTCCAAACATTCAGTCCCTTATAAAGAGCTTTTCCTTTTTTAATCAGTTACTTCCAATCACACAGCCTCGGCAGACAAACTGGAAATCACTGTATCCACCCAATATACAACTGTTCTATCCGCCGGCAAAACTCCTTCCAGATAAGGTGAATCGGATACCTCCTCCAACCATGCCGTAGTAATCGGTCCTCTTTCTCTTGTAGAACTTTGAGTTCCTAAATACGGACTAAAATTAAAAAACGTGTGTTGTTGCTCTACATTATTTTTATCTATATATGTAAAGACAAAAGCCTTTTTCTGTTTTCCACCCAATGAAGCCCACTCTATCCGGTATGTTCCTTCAACAAGAATTTGCTCATCCTCTGTCTTATAAATGAATTTCCCTCCTGTTCCTTCTTCAGATAAATGATATACATCATCCGGCCGCAAAATACAGATATCTCCTTTATTTATAAAAGAATAAGGAGCCATTGCCACATTTACTTTTTCCTGCAACTCGCTTTCCGAATCCAATGACAACATATCTTCACTGGGTCTGGAAACCTGAAATTCAGGTTGGTCGACGCACATAAATGTCAATACGCCATAAGAAACAGTCACAGGCAGGGTGACATAATTACCATCCTTATCAGTAACGGTAACCGTTACTTTCCCTTTTTTACCATGCGAACTAAGCCATAATCGGTTGTCGATGACTGTTGCTGTCACAATTGTTTCATCGGAGCTTTGTGCAGAGTAGCCACCTTTTCCATTGGCTATCCCGATATTCTCCGCTTCCCATCCGTTAAGATACAAGACTGTAGAAGAAACAGTGTTTGTACAAGTTCCTGTTTCGTCAACCAGTTCGGAACCACTAAATAAGATAATCTCTGCATCATCTTGACAGGCTGATACACAAAAAGCCATAACAGAAAGAAGAAAGAAGCCTAATAAAGTTTTTGTTTTCATATTTTCAGTGGTATGGTTAAATCCCGGCATATGCCATTGTTTTGCAAAGATATAAAGTATTTGTAAAAAACACTATCTTTGTATGAAAAGTTACCAATAGTACAGATCCACTAGATTCTTCCATACAGTGTAAGTTATATGAGATATACAACAAAAGGTCATTGAAAAGGACGTTCCCGGGGGAAAAAGGGAATGGGAAATACGGGAACGTCCTCAAAACATAACAATACAGAAATATGGACTTTCACAAGGGCGCATTTCTGTCTCTCTTATGCAACATTCCCTTCTATAAAAATATGGAGGAAATATCTGGAGAGGATATTATTATGTGGGAAATTTAGTTTATAGTCTTAAAAGCAATCTGATTGCATCAAAGTGATGAACGATAGGCAGTCCGAATATATTCTCCTACTGCATTGTCATCATTGATTTCTATGTATTTTTTCAATAAATCCGCAAATCCGAATTTTATTTGTTCCGTTTGCTTGTTCTCGCAGGCTGTAGAATATTCATCAACAGCCATGAGAAAATCCTGCATTCGTTCATTCAGCATTGTTCCTCCTGTGCAAACCACATCGGAAATATAGGCTTGGATACTACCATTTTCTATGACAACAGGGAGGCGGTATTCCAGTCCCGATTTGTTGGCACGAATAGAAAGCACTTTTACTACGGGCGACACAATAGTCACCGTATCGGAAAAATCAAACTTTCCGTGGATTATTTCTGCACTATCTACCGGCTGCCCGTTCGAAACATCTTTCATATAAACCATTTTTCCTTCGAATTCGGGCAAAGGTGCACTGCCGTTAATCTCGTAACCTTTTATCTGATGCCCGGTGCAAGCCACTATCAGACATATTCCCGGAAGAAAAGATAAAAGTTTCACATATCTGTTCATTAAGCTCTTCATTCTTCTTTAAAAAAGAAAAGCCGTCCGCACTATCAGCTGAACGGCTTTCTCTTTTCATTCATACATTTGTATAATCATTCATCCTTAGAATCTGAATCCCAGTTTCACCACAGGCATTTCAAATATTTTGATATTGTGGTGACTGGCGTTATATTTATCAAATCCTTTCGGGCAAATCTGTATCAAGTCATAGCGATAAGCCAGAGGGTGCATTTCGAAACCGAAAACAAAACCTTTGGCAATGCTATACTCAATACCTGCTACGGCAGCTACTTTGAAACCGTACATCTGACCGGCTTTACTTCCGGAAACATAGACCTGTGACGGAAGTTCTTCCGAGTCGTCACTATCCTTGTAGGTGTCTCCGGTGTATGGTTCGGTCGTTTCAATGCGTGCCATCTGGAAGCCGAGTGCGCCTCCGAGATATGGATGAATACGTTCGTTGCGAGTCTTGAAATAGTAGTTGGAACCGACAGATACATACCAGTTGTTGGTCATCTGCGCATTGATATAACTTTGCGCAGGGATAATCATGTCAGGTACACTGTTGTCTCCTTCTACATAGTCTTTCTTAGGAGTGAGGCTAACGTTCATGCTGAACTGGAAATTTACATCCCAATTGTCAGACACAAAATACTTACCTTCAATTCCGGCTATATTGACCAGACTATTATTATTCAGACTCCCGATGTTCAGATAGCGGTTCAGATCGCCGGAGTTATCCTTCCCTCCATTGGGAAGTCCGACTACTCCTCCGTCATTGGAGAACTTGGGAAGCAGATAAGAAGTGTTCTCGTTAAAGAACTTTCCGCTACCAAGCAGGACTGAAACCTGCCACTGTCCTTTCTTCGGGGCAAACGACGCATCATCACTGCTGCTGTAATGCTGCGCCATTGAAGGCGCAGCTGTCATACAGGTCAGCAAAAGTAATGTGCATAGTTTTTTTATCATCTTGTTACTTTTACGTAGTTAGGGAATTATTTCAAGAAGATAGCAAGAAGTGCTTTCAATTGAGCGCTTGCAGCATCATAGTCTGCCTTGGCAGCATCATATTCAGCTTCTTTTACTTTGATCTTTTCCTGGATACTTGCCAATGATTCAGTAATATAATCTGTATCAGTATAAGTACCTGCCGCTAATTTCTCTATATTTCTCTTAGCTTTAGCAACATCGGCCTTAGCGGCAGTGACATTTGCCAAAGCAATCATATGTTCTTGCTTAACCAAATTCTTGATAGCCTCCAAAGAACCTAAATCACCATTAGTAAAGTTATTATTCAAATAAACAGTGATTTCCGTTTCAATCTTACCTTTGATAATTTCATTATTGCCGTATTCTTTTTGTACTGTTGCAATATTATCATTTACTTCTTTAAAGACTTTATCATAAGCAGCCTGGGCTTCGTCGTTAGCTTTCTTAGCTTTATCTACAGCATCCGCCAAAGCAGTATTTGCTTTATCTTGAGCAGCCTGTTCTACAGCTTTTTGAGCAGTAAATGCTTCTTTCAAAGCTTTGTAAGTTTCTACCTGATCAATTATAGCTTGTAGACTAGCCGTTTCTGCTGTTGCCCAAATCATCTTACCAAGAGAACCATAATTACCATTCTTCAAGGCGTCTACATGATTACCACCAGCCGCGGCTATTACTTCGTCCTTAGATACTGGCAATCTTCTTGGATTATTACCTGAATTGAAATTATCGCTAAATACAGCAGAAGAAGCAGATTTCCACTTTTCCAATGGAGTCTTTACACTGGAGTCTTGCTCTACATCTATTAATTTTCCAATATTTTCTTTACTAATTTCATTTGCAGTAGCGATGTCACCAGCATCCCAAGTGATAAAGCCTAAATCTACTCCAACAACTTTCTTAAAGTTATCAGCGTCTGCTATCAGCCAAGCAGAGATTTTTTTCGTATCACTTCCTTTTGTCGCAGTTGCCTTAGTAACTTGTGCTTCTTTAGCCAATGCATCCTTATAGTATGCAACTAAAGCCGTAGCTACAGCATCAATATTAGCTTCTTTTTTTCTATCTTCCGGTTTAAGTCCATTATATTTCTTTATTGCAGCATTAGCGGCTACCTCTGATTTCTCCAATTCTATTTTCAGACTTTCATCATAAGCTGCCATTGCATCTTCCCATGCTTTATAATCTTTAGCATAGTTCTCTTCAGCTTCTTTTTGCGCTGCAAGAGCTGTAGCCAATTGTGGTTTGGCCCATTCTATATTTTCCAAATCAACACCTTTAGTAGCCTTATCAATCAGCTTAACCCAACCATCAATCTGACTTTGTGCTTCAGTAATTTGTATACTTTTAGCATAGGCAAAAGTACCAGTAGAAGAATTATAACCAGCAACAGTTGTTCCACTAGGTATTACATCATTCAATCCTTTCTTTACACTTTCAGCCTCTACTTTCTTAGAATAAGCTGCAGCTGTTTTAGCTTTGTTCTTGTTAGAGTTCTGGTTATTTTTAGCAGTCTCCAACTTATTACTAGTAGCATCCAAGTCAGATATCAGTTTAGGATTAGCAACTTCCAACTTGCCTTTTTCAATATTATACTGTTGTTCCTTGACCTTTGCAGCAGCAATTTCTTCTTCCAGCTTCTTGACTTCTGCTTCCCAATCTGCAACAGTAGTATACTCATTATCCAAGATAGCTTTCAAGTTATCAGCATACTTCTGCGTCATTTCTAAAGCAAATTCTGCATTTTTCAATGCATTATCCAAAACCGCTTCTAAATTATTATCAGCTACTATATCAGAATAGTTAGCTAATTGCTCCTGAAGTTTTTTCAAGCTACCGGCTTTATAGCCATCCGCAGACTGGGTAGGATCTTCAGTAATAAGATAAACATAATACTTAGTCGTAGAAGAATTAGTCTCCGTGCTTTCATCCGGATTTGTAGTAGTAGTGGAATTCGCAACTTCCGATGACAGAATTCTTTTGATAACAGTTGTTGAATATCCATACATTGCCTTGTCCATTGCTTGTTTTGCATAGGCGACTTGCGCTTGTACACCATTCAAACGAGCTTGTTCTTCATCTGTCAGCAACAACTTGGAAGCTTCAATCTGTTCCATAGCTTGCTTGTAAGCTTCCTGTGCTTTAGCAGTGGCAGTTTCGGCAAGAAGCATTTTTTCCTTATACTGCTCAACAATCAATGCCTTTTCATTTTCCCACTTAGTTTTGTCAGCTTCCGCTTTTGCAATGGCAGCTTCCGCTTCTGCTTTTGCTTGTGCAGTAGCAGCTTCTTCCTTTTCAATCAGGAGTTGCTTCAACTGAATATCCAGTTCATGCAACTGCAAATCAATTTCTGCAGATTTATTCTGAAGTGCCAAACCTGCATTAACTAACTCTTGCTCCGCAACCTGTGCTTTTCTCAATTCAGCCTCTACAAGCTCAACTGCAGCTTGAGCTTTGATAAAATCAGACTTTGCTCCCCTAAGTTCTGCAATGCCTTCCGGTTCATCGGTATCAATACATCCCGTGAATGTCGCCGTCGTACCTGCCATGAGCAAGGTTGCGACTAAATACGTCCATTTTCTCATAAAAGTAAATTAAATGTTATACAATTAATAAATAAAAAATTTGTTTGTACTAATTCATGATTTATTTCGCTTCACTCCCCCTCTTCCCGTTACTTTGTAGGTAACGGGAAAAACCTTGTGCCTGCTCTTTTAGAGTAGTCTATACTAGAAAATAATACGATATATGACGAATCTTCTTACCCCTGCTTATGAGAAAAAGTAGAGGGGCGGGAAATCTATTGCAAAATTTAGACGTTAACAAAGCTCTAAGACAAAGAATCCACGTGTTCTTCTGTGTTTATTCCTATTTTGAGTAGTTTATTAGAAAAAATGTACGATTTTGTTTGGATGTTTTAAGAAATATGCTCATATTTGCAGCGTCTTTTCTTCCCGTTACCTACAAAGTAACAGTACTATTAATCAATCACTTGCCACAAACATAGCTCCTCTTCAGCGAAGATAGAATCGTCACATTCGCTTCATCTATTTTCTTATTCTTAAAAGGTTTTAGATAAGTCTCTGTGACGATAATGGATGAATGTCCCATCGCCTCTGAAATAATGCCTGGATGTATCTCGCAATAATATGCCATTGTAGCCCAAGTATGCCGAGCTGTATAAGTAATATTTAGAAATGCAATAAAAAACAGAATGACGATAATTAAACGTAAA
>OCAV01000751.1_pt1 | contig 25255 bp, 27 predicted proteins | sample 1538331 | NCBI WGS metagenome assembly OCAV01 (sample SAMEA2580297, study PRJEB22360) | human gut metagenome | biome: human gut; feature: human-associated habitat; material: faeces | place: Denmark | collected 2008/2010
CGATTCACTGCCCTCAGCCTAAGAAGCCCCAGCATAAACAAAGTCAGTTCCAGAGTTCCGGCCGCCTCGTTGGAAAACGGCGTGTCATGGTGGGGAATAAATGGCCCGATGCCCACCATCTGCGGATTGAGTTCCCGGATAAAGAGCATATCTTCGGCCAGATCCTGTGGCGTCTGGTAAGGCGAGCCCACCATGAATCCAGTGCCTGTCTGGTAGCCAATGTCTTTTAGATCCCAGAGACATTTCTGCCGGGCCGCAGCGCTTAAAGACGACGGATGCAGCCTGGAATAGTGGTTGGCGTTAAATGTCTCGTGCCGTAAGAGATACCGGTTGGCGCCTGCCTCATAGAATGCCTGGTAATCCTCCCGGGATTTCTCGCCGATGGAAAGCGTGATGGCGCAATCCGGATGCCTGGATCGGATGCTTTCAATCACATGTACCATCCGCTCCCTGGTGTAATATCCATCCTCCCCGCCTTGCAGCACGAAGGTGCGAAATCCCAGATCATACCCGATCCGGCAGCAGTCCAGAATATGTTCCTCACTAAGCCGGTAGCGGCTGACGTGGGGATTGCTTTTGCGGATGCCGCAATAGAGGCAGTCATTTCTGCAATAGTTGGTAAATTCGATCAGCCCCCGGACATACACGTCATGTCCGTAGTGCAGGTGGCGCTCCTTGCGGGCGAGTTCGAAGAGATATCCGGCAAGTTCCGGCGTCCTTCCGACAATCAGCGCTGTCCATTCATCCCGAGTCAGGGATCTTTGTGTCTTCAGCTTATCAATTAAATACTTTAAATCTTTCATAGATCACCCCATCCTATTAGTATTCGTTCTACCGCGCCTTCTTCATGATGAAACCGAATAAAAAAGACCCAGCGCCTATGGCGTCAGGTCCTAAAAAGGCAGAATTCCCCTGCCCCTATATATCATACGAATCTGTGCGCCTTTTCACGCAGGCGTTACCCTTTGTGATTAGTACGTGTTGGAAAAATTATAGCATAGGGGAATTGTTTATGCAATTTTAATATGTAATTTTAGGATAAAGTTTATTTTTTGACACATCTGCCATGATCAAACTAAATTTTCAGGAAAATGCATAAGAATGTATGATTAGGATTGGTTTGTTGATTATTGATAATATTTGAAGAAAAGTGTATATTAAACATATTATTAATAAAGATGTCATGAAATGCTGAAATGACGGGGTTAGGAACTTTTCTCCAGCCAGAGGGCAGATTACATAAAACAAGTGCAGGCCCAAGACTAAGGTTCATAATCAGAAATAGGAGGATAATAGTTAATGATTAAGAATTGGAGACAAAAGTAAGAACAAAAAAGGTTTCACTATATAATTTATGCAAGGAGGAATGTATGGGAGTATTGATATGTGAAATTATAATGGGCATATTGGTGATCATTGCAGGAACTTGCATTTTTTCGTTTTTAAATGTGATTATTTACCGGGTGCCAAGGCAGATGTCCTTTGTAAAGTACTTCTCTATATGCCCCTCCTGCGGGGAGAGGCTGGAACCTAAGGACCTGGTGCCAGTATTCAGTTACCTGTTCCTGAATGGGAAATGCCGTTACTGCAAGGCATCCATCGGAATCAGGGATACGCTGATAGAAGTGCTGGGAGGCCTCCTGGCGCTGCTGTGCGTGTATAAATACGAAAACTACGGAACGGCCCTGACGGTATTTGCATTTTTTTGCATATTGACGGTGGTGGCATTCCTGGATATAGAAACAATGGAGATTGAAGATGGATGCCAGATCGCGATGGTGATACTTGCGGCCATATCCATATTCACCATGCCCGAGACTTCGCTTTTAGCCCGTCTGGCAGGCGCGCTGTGTGTAAGCCTTCCGATGCTTGTGCTGGCGATCGTGATTCCCGGGGCTTTTGGAGGTGGAGATATTAAACTGATGGCTGCCTGCGGACTATTTCTGGGATGGAAGATCACGCTGGTGTCGGCAGCCTTGGCCATTCTCTTTGGCGGCATCTACGGGTGCTATCTCCTGGCTGCCCAGAAGGCTGACCGCAAGGCCTATTTTCCTTTCGGGCCATTCCTGTGCATAGGCATGGCAATCGGCCTGCTGTATGGGATTCGGCTGATTGACTGGTATCTTTCGCTGATGATATATTGAAAATATGTATGGATAAAATACAATGATTCTGGGAGGCGCCCTCGCTTACGCAGGGCATGAATACCCTGTATTAAAGTGTAATAAGGGGGACTGCCTATGGAGGTTGCTTGCGTCTGAATAAAGGAGCGTGATAAGATGGAGCCAGAATACATTACTCATAACTTCCAGCCAATCTATGATAAGGAGTTCCGGATTCTTATGCTGGGAACCATGCCTTCTCCGAAGTCAAGGGAAGTGGGATTCTATTACGGGCATCCCAGGAATCGCTTCTGGAAGGTAATATCGGACGTGTGCGGTGAGGAACTTCCACTGACAAAGGAGGAGAAGATTGCTTTTGCGCTGCGAAACCGTATCGCTGTCTGGGACGTGCTGGCCGGATGCGAGATCAAAGGAGCGGATGACGGTAGTATCCGCAACCCGAAGGCCAATGATATGAAGAGGATTCTTGATCATGCGGATATCCGGGCCATATTCACGACAGGGACTAAGGCAGCCCAGTTATATAAGAGATATTGCTACCCTGAGACAGGGGTAGAGGCTATCGGACTTCCATCCACCAGCCCGGCTAACTGCCGGACAACCTACGAGGAACTTTACCGGGCGTATTCGGTGATTGCCGGATGCTTGCAGGACTAGGAGGAGCCTATGATAAGAGAAGAGAGAGTAGATAGCCTGATTCGATATTTGAAGAATGAAAACGATGGATATGCATCCATCAGAGAGCCCATAAATTATGATGAGAAGCGTCGGCTTCTAAGAAGCCTAATGAATGTGCGCTGGCCAGGGGAGGCTTCAGAAGAATTCATGACCGGACAGGACGAGTTCCTGACAGAAGAGGCAGAAGAAAAAGGCATTGTGGATTATGAGGATATCCCGGTCATTGGAGACATCTACACCTGTATCGGCATCAAGAATATGGACAGGATCTCCCTCTGGAGAGGGGATATTACCAGGCTTCGGGCGGATGCCATCGTCAATGCCGCCAATAGCCAGATGCTTGGATGCTTTGTGCCCTGCCACGGCTGTATTGACAATGCAATCCATTCCGCGGCGGGGATACAGCTTCGGAACGAGTGCGCCAGGATGATGGAAGAGCAGGGCCATGAAGAGCCCACGGGAAAAGCGAAGATCACGCAGGGATACAATCTGCCAGCCAGCCATGTAATTCATACGGTAGGCCCAATCGTGGGGCTGGAGGTGACGCAGAGGCAGAAAGAGGAACTCAAGTCCTGCTATTTAAACTGCATGAAGCTGGCAGAGAAGGAAGGGCTTAAGTCCATCGCGTTCTGCTGCATCTCCACTGGAGAATTTCATTTTCCCAACAAACTGGCGGCCCAGATCGCCGTAGAGACGGTGGATCGCTACCTGTCTTCCTCCAAGCTGGAACGGGTGATCTTCAATGTGTTTAAAGAAGAGGATTATAACATCTATAAAAAGTTATTACAGTAAAGCCAGGATTGATTCGGATTATCGTACTTCCGCTTTTTTATAAATACGATACAATACAGGCTGGAGCAACAGGCAGGCAGCCAGATAAGCGGGAAGGATTACCCCTGCGATATCCATTACCTTGCCGCCTATTTCCACCAGTGCGAAGTCTTTGATGGAGATATATACCTCTAGCAGCTGGTCCGGGAAGAACGAGCAGATCTGAGGCAATGTAATGATCCTGCTCAAAAAAGGAAAGGCGCACAATAGAATAAAAGGCACGATAATTGCTGTCGCAGTAGAACGTGCTGCCGCGGATACAAGCATAGAAAGCGTAGAGGCAAATAAAGTACCTATATAGCCGCCTGCTGCAATGAGAAGATAGGCCTGGAAAAAGGTTATGTTGTAGATGCTTCTCCACAGCTCCAGCTGGATGGGACAATTTGCTCCATCTGCGCCTAATGCCCATAGTACAATAAAAGTATATAGAAGTACGAACATAATGTAAAAAACGGAAGTAATCAAAAATCCAGCACCCATTTTGGATAGAATCGCTTTATTTCTTCCTAATTTTGATGAGAAAAAAATCGAATCCGCTTTTGCCTGGAACTCGTCTGAGAATATGCCGGACACCAGAAAACCTATGATCAATGCCAGAATTAGTATAAAGGTTGATATGTTCTGCAGCAATGCGCTCCATCCATCTACGTATTTATAATAAAACGGGGTCTTAAGGCTTTCATATTGGTGGATTAAATAATTCTTTTGCCCCTCTGTAAATGTTTCTTCTCCCGAATCAAGCCATTCTTTTAAATTCGAAATTCTTTTATCGTAGACTTGTTTTGCGTCTTCTGCGGAGACGGTGTCAATCGCATAATAATTGTAATCTCTCCATTCGCTGAATGCATTATTGATCAGATCCGTAATACCTTGGAACCCCTGCTTCTTAGCATATTCTTTGTTCTGTTCATCAATATCTTGCGACAGCGCTGCTTGTGAATTCGCTATTTTTGCATTCGTTTTGACGACTTCCTGGAATACCTCTTCTGTAAGATAACCTTCCCACTTGTTTTTTTCTGCCCGGAGTTTTCTTGCGGCAGAAATACCGCTGGAATGATTTCCGTTCCCGTCGACATACTCAACCCGGTTTATCGTCAGAATACTGGTTATGATGAGTATGACCAGCAAAAGAAGGACGGTTATTCTATTCTTAAATTTAGAGAAGACTTTCTTCCATTCATACCGCAGCATCTTCATCACCCGCCTTTTCCCCAAAATAGTATAAAAAGACATCCTCCAATGACGCTTCCACATGCCTAGCGCTTGCGCAGGGTTTCTCGCTGGATATGATCCTCAGCTCGACGCCATGCGGTTCGGATTTCATATTTGATATTTTATATTTTTTGATGAAAGCGGACACCATGCTCTTGTCCACAAGACACTCCCAAACGTCTTGAGGCATGGAACTAATGATTTGATCCGCGCTGCCCTTGTGCATAAGTTTCCCGTCCTTCATTAGCCAGATTTCGTTTGCGATATATTCGATATCGGAAACAATGTGGGTAGATAACAGTACCAGGCGTTCTTCGGATAGTTCGCTGATGAGATTGCGGAAACGAATCCTTTCATTCGGATCAAGCCCTGCCGTGGGCTCGTCAAGCACCAGGATTTTCGGATTGTTTAGCATAGCCTGCGCGATTCCAGCCCTGCGCTTCATTCCGCCGGATAATTTTTTCATCTTTTTGCCTGCCGCTTTGGTAAGTCCGACTTTGGCGATCAGTTCCTTAACCCGCCTCCTGGCGACAACAGGCCGTATCCCTTTTAACGCCGCAATATAAAGAAGATACTCCTGAACCGTGAATTCCGGATAGAATCCAAATTCCTGTGGCAGATAGCCTAGCAGTTTCCGGTAATTGCCGTCCATTTCAAAGATATCTCTGCCATTACAAGTAATGGTTCCGCTTGTGGGCTTGAGCAAGGTACACAGCATCCGCATGAGGGTAGTTTTACCAGCTCCATTTACGCCCAGCAGCCCGTAGACGCCGTTAGTCGTAGTAAGGTTCAGATGGTCTACGGCGGTAAAATCTCCAAACTCTTTTGTTAAATTCTCAAACTTTAATTTCATCAAAGGGCACCTCCCAATATCGATTACAGTACTTTAGTGTACGATAGACGGAAGCAGCCAGGAAAATCACCGCAAATCCTAATAATGAAAGCCATATAGGGACTGTGATCCGTCTATACACATTTTCATTTAAGATCATGAACATCCACACTGCGCTCCATAGAATGCACAAGGAGATGGCTACTGTTTCACTGAAGGAATATCTGCTGCATAGTATTCCGAAACAAATGCAGGCAGTTACGCTTAACGGAAATAAGAATTGAATCATTAATTCCATCAGCTTAAAATGCAGTCCAATAGAAGCAGATCCGCAGAATATGGTTAGCAGGGCAAGGTCTGTAATGCCGAACAGCAGCATGCGGGCGGCATAGACCTGTCTGAGAGAGTAATAAGAGGATGCCTCTATTTCCATACATTGGAATGTCCTGTTTTTCCATAATTCAGGGATAATGAGAATCACAAATAAGGATGCTATGACTCCCATGCTTCTTTGGATATAGACCGCCTCCCATTCGGCCATCAGCACGAACCATAATATTAGCAGAAGCACAAATTGAAGGATCCACCATCTTTTCTGTATTACTCTGAGCTGTATCCTTAAGAACTCAAAATAAGATAAATCATTTCCTTCTTCTGACGTATAAAAGGCTTCCCTTGATTTTCGGATGACTTCCTGCACTTTTTCGGTCTGCGGCTCAATCAGTGTCATTTTTTTATAGTTTTTAAGTTTTTCTTCCAGATTCATGTTCGTCCTCCTTTCCCAGAAGTTTTTCTAACTGTATCTTTGCCTGTCTTAGCCGATACTTCGCTAATGGGAGACTGATATGCAATATCCCGGCAATTTCCCTAAGTTTAAGTTCCTGGAAATAATAAAAGATAATCACCTCAAGCAATTCATCCGGCAATTGCCTCAGCGTCCATTCTAGAGTAAGCCTATTTATGACCTCCGCCATCTGGGGCTCGTCCGGGCCGGCCTCATCGTTTGGCCTGGCTTTATCAACCGGGATATCTTTTCGCTTTTTCAGATAGTCTTTACACAGGTTAGAGGCGATCGTGTATAAGTAATTTTTTGTCTTCCCTTTATAATGATAGGATGACAGATTCGCGAAAAATCTCAAAAAAGTCTCTTGCGCCAAGTCTTCGGCATATCCTTTATCAGGACAGTGATGACTACAATAAGTTAGAATATCCGGATAATATTTTTGAACAAATAAGTCGCAAGCGTCATCTTTCCCTTGCTTCATTTTTCTGATTAAAAGAAAATCGGCATCCACATAGTCCTCCTTTCCTGATACTAGAACTTCAAAACGTTTATCTTATTCTATTATATATAACGAATCAAGGGGGCAAAAAGATAGGATGGAATTAAAAAGGAAATAATCAGAATCATTGACAGATGCTGACTGCATGTTGCAAAATAGAAGGGATAAAATGCAGGCAGGAATATGTCTGTCTGAAAGGGAATTATGCAGCAAATGGAAAATCTAGTTTTTAGTCTGAATGCAACAGTCCCGGTGTTCCTGATGATGATATTGGGGCTTTTTTTTAAGAAAATCGGATTTATCAGCGATACGCTTGCGGACGAGATGAATAAATTCGTGTTCCTGATACCACTGCCGGTGCTGGTATTCAGTGACCTGGCTACGGTGGATTTTGAAGAAGTATGGAATATGAAGTTCGTGCTGTTCTGTTTTGGAGCAACGGTGATAAGCATCGCCATTTCTACGGCAGTCTCATTTCTTTGGAAGGATAAGTCCATACAAGGAGAATTTATCCAGTCTTCCTACCGAAGCAGCGCGGCGCTTCTGGGAATTGCGTTTATCCAGAATATTTACGGGACGGCAGGCATGGCTCCGCTAATGATCATTGGAAGCGTGCCGCTTTACAATATGATGGCTGTACTGGTGCTGTCCTTATTTCGGCCGGGCCAGAATGGGCTGGATTGGCATGTTGTAAAGAGGACGCTGATAGGGATTATCAAGAACCCGATTATTATCGGTATTGTGGCTGGACTAGCCTGGTCAGCGCTTCGCATACCAATGCCCAACATTATGGAGAAGACGGTAAATAGCGTGACAGGAGTAGCTACGCCTATGGGACTCATGGCGATGGGGGCCACGTTCGACATTCGCAAAGCGTTTGCCAAGGTGAAGCCGGCAGTGGCCGCCACATTGATCAAACTGATAGGGTTTGCCGCCATCTTTCTGCCGCTTGCCGCCCAGATGGGATTCCGGCAGGAGGAACTGGTGGCGATCCTGGTAATGCTGGGCTCAGCCACCACGGTCAGCTGCTTTGTCATGGCCAGGAATATGGGGCATGAGGGCGTGCTGTCTTCCAGCGTGGTCATGCTGACGACCCTGTTCAGCGCATTTACCTTAACTGGATGGCTGTATGTGATGAAGAGTCTTAGCCTGATCTAATAGGAAGTTAAGCCAGGGAACTTCCAAGTGCTCTGGCCTTTTCTATGTAATCGCTGCCTTTTAAGTCATCCGGCGTGTACATTCCGATGGCATTGATTTCGCCTGCGTTCTCCCAGCGCAGATAATGGCACAATGCATGATAATGATGATCCAAGGCATCCAGCGTCCACTCGTCCGCGTCTCCGCAGGCAGCCAGAAGAACAGCCTTTTTATTCTGCTCGCGCAGTTTCGCATTATTGGCGTAGAAGCGGTCGATTACCATTTTTAACTGGCTGCTCATCCCGAAATAATACAGGGGCGTTACAAAGACTACGCAGTCGGCTTCCAGCAGGAGCGGATTCAGCGTCTCCATTCCATCCTTATATACGCATCCTTCGTCAGCCGTGCGGCAATGGTCGCAGCCAAGGCAGGAGTGAAGTGTCTCTTGTCCAGAATGAAATGTGGTTATGCTGTGTCCCTTGCTTTTAGCGCCTTCTTCAAAGGCATTCCTTAAAAGAGAAGTAGTTCCATGCGGGTGCGGGCTTCCGTTTATTATCAGTATTTTCATAGTGGGCCTCCTTAATATGAATTTAATTTTTGTTACTTCTATGATAAGAGTTTGGGGAACAAAAGTAAACTTAAAATATTACAGATTAACATTGGAATTATTATGGCACAGACCTCAGGTCTGTGCTAAAATAACTTCAGAGCATTATATTTCTGATATTCTAAGCGGTATCAGCCGCATCTGATTCCATATCAGCCGTCAGGCGTCAAGAAGAAATCTCAATGCTTGTACCCAGGAAATGAAAGAGCAGAGAGGTTTCGTTAAGGATAGGTGCCGGCGGGGCCTCTTTGGCAGAACGCAAAGGAGGATCCCATATGAACAGAACAAACGCGACACCGGCCGCAGCGCCAAACCGTACCTATAAGGCCCGACTGTTTGAGATGATATTCAGTCAGAAGAAGGAATTGTTGGAACTCTATAATGCAGTCAATGGAACCAGTTATGACGATCCGGAACTTCTGGAGATCAACACTCTGGAGAATGCCATCTACATGTCCATGCATAACGACATCTCGTTTATCATCGACTCGAGGCTTGCGCTGTATGAACACCAGTCCACCTACAGCCCGAACCTGCCCCTTCGCCATTTGATGTATGTAACGGACCTGTACTCGGCAATGATCCGGGATGCGAATTTGTACGGGAGCAGGATCGTTCGGGTGCCGACCCCCAGGTTCCTGATTTTCTATAACGGAGAGCAGGAGCAGCCGGAAAGGAGGATCCTGCGGCTGTCGGATGCCTACACGGTACCGGAGGAGTCCCCGGCGCTGGAACTGGAAGCGGTCATGCTGAACATCAACGAAGGGAAGAACCGGCAGCTGATGGAGTCCTGCCGGACCTTATCCGACTATGCCAGGTACACCCAGAGGGGATGCGGCTATGCGAGGGTCATGGAGATCTCGGCGGCCGTAGAGCGGGCGGTGACGGAATGCATCGCGGAAGGGATCCTGTCGGAATTTCTAAGCAAAAACAGAGCGGAGGCGAGCAAAGTGAGCATATACGAATACGATGAAGAGAAGCATATGCGCCAGGTGAGAGAAGAAGGCCAGATGGATGGAAGGAACGAGGGCCGAAGCGAGGGCGAGGCCTTAAAACTAATCACCCAGATCCAGAAGAAATGCCAGAAGGGGAAGAGTCTTGAGGAGACCGCGGAGGATCTGGAAGAAAAGCCAGGTGAGATAGAAGGAATCTATCATATCGTAAGCGAGAATCCTGATATAGACACAGAGGAATTACTAAGGCTGGTATTAAAGAAAATAAAATAGTGAAGATATCCAGATTACAGCGGGCTTATTTAAGCCCGCTTTTTCTTTACGCTTGTTGAAAATCTGTAAAAACAGTACGGTTTCGGTAAAAACATATAGAATGTTTCAGCGATTTGGTAAAATTTAAGGGAATTCGTCTGAAAATTTGAGGGATTTCTGAAACAGGAGGAAAAGAAATGCAGAGGAATAAGGTCAAGAAATGCCTTCTGGCGCTTGTTCTTTCTCTTACTGTGTCGTTAGCCATGCTGCCAAGCGGAGTGCGCGCAGAAGAGATTGATAGCAAAGGCTCAGGAGAGCCTAAGGTAGAAGATGCCCAAGGGGAGGGGCAAAATAAGGCAGAAGACAAGAAAGAGGCAGAAGATACGGATAAGAAGGGATCGGACGCCGGTAAGGAAGAGAATAAGGATTCTTCTAAAGAGGAGAATAAGAATTCTTCCAATGAGGGGAAAGTACAGAATAAGGCCGTGCTTAAGGCAGTAGGGGATGCCGGGAACCAGGATTCTGACAAGAGTATAGAAGCGAAAGCAGAAGGAAACACCATTTATCTGAATGATGCCATAAGCGCTGGAGCAAGCGACAGCAACGATGGATTGTCAAAGGATAAGCCGGTAAAAACATTTGACAAGGCATATGAACTGGCAGGCAAAGGCGGAACAATCATTATCTGCGACACTACCTATTGGATCGAGGTAAATCATGATCTGAGTGATGTGACGATCAAGCTGGATGAAGATTATGATACCAGCAAAATGGATCTGGGGTCAGAAGTTATCAAAATTGGGGGAAATGTAACGTTTACCAATGTAACCATAGACGGTAACAAGGCGAACGCTAAAGTAGCGCCAACATATAGTCCGTTGGTTTACGTTGGCCCTTCCAGCGAATTGACGATTATCGATACAATCATAGAGAATAACGGCTGCTGGGAGTTGACTGTGGTACTGGCGGCAAATTTACGATGGAAGGCAGCAGCAGCATCAGAAATAACGAGTATGATCCTAGCGGCGACTGGGAATGCGGCGGAGCAATTTCGGCTTGGGACTGCAGAGGCGGTGACGCTGCTAGTTTTCCTGGAGACGACTATGGCGTGATCATAGATATAAGCGGCGGAACCATTTCAGATAATACATCCGAATCGGATGGAAGCGCTATCGCGCTTAGAGGATATTACAATGGCGATGTAAGTTATTCCAATTTAAGACTGAGCGGCGCTCCGACGATCTCTGGCGATGTATATCTGCAGGAGCATAAGGATGTTAACAAGGGCGCGATGATAGACGTGACAGGAGAGTTCATGCCATCTGATCCGGTCATAGTGACAGATGACAATGGCATAGTCGGAAGAGATATCATCAAGTATGTAGACGGTGTTACTCCTGATCTGAGCGTTTTTGTGTCAGGATGGGATACTCTGGGCATAAGACGAGATGAGACCAATTCTCAGGTGCTTGAGTGGGGAGACGAGGTTCCAATATGGTTTGTAGGAAAAGATTCTTCTCAGGAGAAGATTATGGCAACTCCAGGAAGCGTTATCAACCCGGCCAGCATCCCGGAGATGACAAGCAAGGGCTACACGCTGGACGGCTGGACAGACCCGGATGGAAACAAATGGGATATGGCGAATGATGTGGTAACCAATGAGATGACTTTGACTTCAGTTTGGAAGCTGAATGCTCCTGAGGTCACCATCAAGGCTGATAAGACAGAAGCAAAGCCAGGCGAGACGATCACGCTGACGGCTATTGCCAGCCATGACATCAAAGGACTGCCTTGTACCTATGTATGGTATAAAGACGGCAAAGAGATCAAGGGAGAGACAGGCTCTACATTAAATGTTACAGATAATGGAAATTATTCCGTTAAGATTATGATTACCGATGCGGAAGGCCTGACAGCAGAAGGAATGAGCAAGGAAGTAAAATGCACATTCTCAGACCAGGCATCAGCATCCGGCAATGCAGGAAATGGAAGCAATGGAAAAGGCAATACCGGAACGAATGGCTCGGTTAAGACCGGCGATGAAGCACAAGGCATTCTGTACCTTGTGGTACTGTTAGCAGCATTAGGCGCTGGAACCGTGGTTGTCTTAAGAAGACGCGCAAGACAGTTTTAATAGTAGATAGAGGCAGCATGACAACAGCCCTCGCCTTTCACATTACGTGAAAGGCGAGGGCTGATTTTCATATGCTTATTATTCTCCTACAGGAACCAGTTGGATGGAAGTGCCTGATACGGTTAATGTTACGCCTTCGGTGCAGACGGCATTTTTAAACTGTGTAACTCCAAAGCCTTCCTGTCCCATGACTTCGTTGAGCCCGCCATCGAACATATTGGAAGAAGATACATTTCCGGTGCCGCCTGTGGCGATCACGGTGTAGATGCCGGCAGGAAATTCCGTGCCTGCCGTGTAGTTCCCTGCCGGAAGGTCTATCGGACTTCCGGAAGCCTCGCCTCTTGCTGCGACCGTGCCTGTCTGCGCATCCTCGGCGATCAGATGTATGACGACATCCCCGCCGACCGTAAGGACTACGTCCTTCTTCATTTTTAGTCCGTTAAAGGACTGCTGGGAGATTCCGTCGTCGTCCGGGCTCATGACTTCATTGAGTCCGCCGGAGAACATGTTGGAAGAAGATACATTTCCGGTTCCGGAAGTTGCTGTAATATTATAGGTTCCGATCGGAATATCCTTACCAGCAGTATAATTGCCTGCGGACAGGTCGATCTCATAGTGTTCTTTTACGATCTCTTCTTTTCGTTCGTCCTTCTTTGGCTCAGACTTAGCCGTATCCTTGACTGTAGTGGTCTTAGGAACGGCTGTCTTGTCCGTATCCGGCTTATCCGGCGACGTACAGGAGTACAGCACGCAGAGCGCCACCACGATGGTGATGCTGATCTTTGCAACCTTTCCCCAGTTCTTCTTATAACGCCACATCAGGAACAGCCCTATCGGCCATAAGAAGATTAAGAAGAGTATGATGACCCAGGTCTTCTCGTACCATTTCTCCGGCGGCGGGCCTGATGGCTTCCAGGCGCCTGGATTATTAGGGTTATATCCGGCATATCCTCCGGCGGCGGTATTATTTGCCGTGCTGCCCTGGTCTTTTTCGATTACTTTCTGGCCACAGAATTCACAGGTATCGCCTGGCAAGTCTGCGCCACAATGTGGACATTTCATAATTGATCCCTCCCTGATGATTCATTCCTTAATATAGCAGGCAGCACGCTCGCTGCCTATATACTATTGTATCATGGGTGTATTCGACAGGTCTATATATTATTCGACAAACATTTAGAAAATTTGCACAATGCCAACGGAACAAGAGGGCTGGAATCATGGCAGTTTCAAGAAGGCGCGCAAGGTAGCGGCAAACCCTTAAGACTTTCTGAAAATTCTTTAAACTCCTTGACAAAATACTTTTCGATGGCTATGATATTCAATAGTTTATACGTAAAGGCATTGAAGAAGAGGAGTATGCATAAGTTCGTTTTCGAAAGAGAGAGTGGCCCGGAGGCTGAAAGGCGCTTGATGACAGAGATGCAGAAGGTAGCTTTCGAGCCGGACTGTTGAACATCCATACGGGCGCCCGAATGGTGCTAGATGGTCCCGGAGTCGTTCCCGTTAAAGAATAAGATGAGATGTATAGAGGAAGTTTTTTCTATATAATAAAGGTGGTACCGCGACTACAAACGCCCTTTACGTAATGTAAAGGGCGTTTTCATTACAGTAAAATGTGAAAAAACTGTGAAGAGATGTGTAAGACACGATTTATGAGGAGGAAACTATGAGTCAGAAGTTAGAGACAACCTACAACCCAAAGGAGATTGAATCTAAGTTATATGAGAAATGGTGTGAGAACAAGTATTTCCATGCCGAGGTGGACAGGAGCAGGAAGCCGTTTACTACGGTGATGCCGCCGCCGAATATTACCGGCAAGCTGCATATGGGCCACGCGCTTGACAATACGCTGCAGGATATCCTGATCCGTTATAAGAGGATGCAGGGATACAACGCGCTGTGGGTTCCTGGAACAGACCATGCAGCGATCTCTACAGAAGTAAAGGTTACCAACCAGTTGAAAGAAGAAGGTATCGATAAGAAGGAACTGGGACGCGAGAAGTTTCTGGAGCGGACCTGGCAGTGGAAAGAGGAATATGCAGGAACGATCGAGGATCAGCTTAAGAAATTAGGCGTATCCTGCGACTGGGACAGAGAGCGCTTTACCATGGATGAGGGATGCTCCAAGGCAGTAGAGGAAGTGTTCATCAAACTTTACGAAGAAGGATATATTTACAGAGGATCCAGAATCATCAACTGGTGTCCGGTGTGCAAGACTTCTCTCTCGGATGCGGAGGTAGAGCATGAAGAGCAGGACGGAAACTTCTGGCACATTAAGTATCCTATCGTAGGCAGCGATGCCTGTCTGGAAATAGCCACCACCCGTCCCGAGACGATGCTGGGCGATACTGCGATCGCGGTACATCCGGATGATGAACGTTACAAAGACCTGGTAGGCAAGAAGGCAATCCTTCCGCTGGTGAACCGGGAGATTCCGATCGTAGCGGATTATTATGTAGACAAGGAATTTGGTACAGGCGCGGTTAAGATTACGCCGGCTCATGACCCTAACGACTTCGAGGTGGGCAAGCGCCATAACCTTCCGGAGATCAATGTGATGAATGACGATGCCACCATCAATGAAAATGGCGGCAAGTACGCAGGAATGGAACGTTATGAAGCAAGAAAGGTAATGGTTAAGGATCTGGAGGAGCAGGGATACCTGGTAAAGGTAGTTCCGCATTCTCATAATGTAGGTACCCATGACCGCTGCCATACGACGGTGGAGCCTATGGTTAAGCAGCAGTGGTTCGTAAGGATGGAAGAACTTGCGAAGCCGGCCATCGAGGCGGTCAAGAATGGCGACCTTAAGTTTGTGCCGGAGCGTTTTGACAAGATCTATCTGCATTGGCTTGAGAATATCCGTGACTGGTGCATCTCCAGGCAGATCTGGTGGGGGCACAGGATTCCGGCCTACTACTGCGATGAGTGCGGCGATATTGTCGTATCCCGCGACGTGCCGGAGAAATGCCCGAAGTGCGGATGCACGCATTTCACCCAGGACGAGGATACCCTGGATACCTGGTTCAGTTCTGCGCTGTGGCCGTTCTCAACATTGGGATGGCCAGAGAAGACCGAGGATTTGGATTACTTCTATCCTACGGATGTTCTGGTAACCGGATACGATATCATCTTCTTCTGGGTAATCCGTATGGTATTCTCCGGATATGCCCATACCGGGAAAACTCCGTTCCATACCGTGTTCATCCACGGCCTGGTAAGAGACTCTCAGGGCCGCAAGATGAGCAAGTCATTGGGCAACGGCATCGATCCGCTGGAGATAATCGAGCAGTACGGCGCGGATGCCCTGCGTATGACTTTGATCACCGGAAACGCGCCGGGCAATGACATGCGTTTTTACAATGAAAGGGTGGAGGCGAGCCGGAACTTTGCCAACAAGGTATGGAATGCGTCCCGTTTCATTATGATGAATATAGAAGATAAGGAGATCACGGAGCCGGCAGATTTCAAATTACGCCCGGCAGACCGCTGGATCATGTCCAAGTGCAATAACCTGGTAAAAGACGTAACCGAGAATATGGATAAGTACGAACTGGGGATTGCGCTGTCTAAGATCTATGATTTTATGTGGGATGAATTCTGCGACTGGTATATCGAGATTGCCAAATACCGCATTTATCACGTTGAGGAAGACCAGAAGTCAGCCAATGACGCGATGTGGACGCTGCGGGAAGTGCTGAAGAAGTCTTTAAAGCTTCTGCATCCATATATGCCGTTCGTATCAGAAGAGATCTATGGCAAGCTGGTGCCGGAAGAAGAGTCTCTTATGATGTCCGAATGGCCGAAGTATGATGAGAAGTGGAATTATCCGATCGCGGAAAATATTGTAGAGCATTACAAAGAGATAATCCGGGGAATCCGGAACGTGCGCGCTAAGATGAATGTGCCAAACTCCAGGAAGGTTACCGCCTATTTGGTATGCGAGGATCAAAAACTCTGCACGGGACTGGAATATTTAAGAAATTCTGCCCAGTCCATGGCATTCGTCAACGATCTGATCATCCAGCATGATAAGGCCGGCATCGCGGAAGATGCCGTATCTATCGTAGTACCGGACGCAACCGTTTATCTGCCATTGGAAGAATTGATTGATTTAGAGCAGGAGATCGAGCGGCTGAGCAAGGAAGAGGCAAGGCTTGAAAAAGAGATTGCCCGTGCATCCGGAATGCTGAACAATGAACGATTCGTAAGCAAGGCGCCGGAGGCAAAAGTTCAGGAGGAACGCGACAAGCTCGAGACATATAAACAGATGATGGAGCAAGTCAAAGAAAGGCTTGCAGGGCTAAAAGCAAAATAGTCATAAGGGGATATTATGAAGAAAATCCATATTAAGAAGCCTGATATAAAAGGGGCGTTTCATAAACTGAAAAATCTGAAGACAGAAGATGTGAAGGCAGCATGGAAGGCAGGTAGAGAGCGGCGGGCCCGGATTATAGAGGAACGCCGCAACAGCGCCTTTGCCAGGAAGATGAAGCCGGTCTATGCATTCATGAACCGGTTTTCCCTGGTGTTCCATGCGCTGCTGGCATGTATCATTAATCTTGCCATAGAAGCCATATCCAGACATTCGGTATTCGAAGCCTGGGATTATATGACAGGGACGCCAATGGTGTTTTTGTACAATGCTTTTATGATATTCATCACATTTTCCATCGTCTATCTGTTCAAGCGAAGGGTATTCGTGCGCATCATTATCAGCGTGCTGTGGATGGTTCTGGGCGTGGCAAACGGATATATGCTTATGAAGCGGGTTACGCCTTTTAACGCGCAGGATCTTAAGGTAGCGAAAGACGGGCTTACCCTGATCAATAACTACTTTAATGGATTTGAACTGACCGTCCTGATTATCGGTATCGTCTCCGTCATCATATGGGTGATCTCCATGTGGAAGCGGGGAGGCCAGTATGAGGGAAAGATACGCCGCGTATGGGCCCTGGTGGGCATCGTCGTGTGCTTCGTGGCATATGGCTTTGCATCCGACCTGGCAGTGGAGAAGCGGGTAGTATCCACCTATTTTGGCAATATTGCATTCGCCTATGAAGACTATGGACTTCCGTACTGCTTTATGGCAAGCCTTTTTAATACAGGTATTACGGAACCGAACGACTATAGCAAGGAGACGATCGCCAAGATCAGCAATAACGGAGAGATCACCAAGAATGAGACGGGGCGGACGGAAGAAGAACTTCCGAACATCATCTTCGTTCAGCTGGAGTCCTACTTTGACGTGGATGAAGTTGAATTCTTCACTACTTCCCAGGATGCATGTCCAAACCTGCATGAGATGTACAAGAATTATTCGTCCGGTTACTTTAAAGTGCCATCCGTAGGAGCTGGCACGGCAAACACAGAATTTGAAGTGCTGACAGGCATGAATCTGAGGTATTTCGGGCCTGGAGAATATCCCTACAAGACGGTCCTTAAGGATCAGACTAGTGAGAGCGCGGCGACTGCTCTGGCGGCGCTTGGGTATGGAACACACGCGCTCCATAATAACGGAGGAAACTTCTACAGCAGGGCAAGAGTATTTAATAATATTGGCTTCGACAGTTTTACCAGCAAGGAGTTTATGAATATCCTGCAGACCACCGAGAATGGATGGGCCAAGGATGATATTCTGGTGCAGCACGTGATGGATTCTATGAATACCACGGATGGAAAAGACTTTGTCTTCGCCGTCAGCGTGCAGGGTCATGGCGACTATCCGGAAGAAAAGGTGCTTGAAAATCCGGCCATCCAGGTGGAAGGAATCCAGGACGAAGCGACGAAGAACAAGTGGGAGTACTATGTGAACCAAGTCTATGAGATGGACCAGTTCGCGGGAAATCTTGTGAAAGCCGTAGAAGACAGGGGAGAGCCCTCCGTCATCGTATTCTACGGAGACCATCTTCCTACCATGGGACTGAAGGCAGAAGACCTGAAGGGGCGTTATCTTTACAACACAAATTATGTAATCTGGGATAACATCGGGCTTCCGAAAGAAGACCGCAATGTTCCATCCTACCAGATTATGGCGGATGTATTTGATCGCCTGGATATTCATTCCGGAACGGTATTCAATTATCACCAGGAGAGAAGAAAGACCAAGAATTATCTGGCAGACCTGGAACTTCTGCAGTATGACATCCTGTATGGAAAGCAGTATGTATACGACGGCAAGCTGCCAATAACGGAAGGCCATATGGTGATGGGCATCAAGGATGTATCGCTGAAGAACGTGGTGCCACATCTGGATGGCGGCTATAGCCTGTATGGAGAGAACTTTACAAAGTCCAGCAAAGTCTATGTAAACGGAGAAAAGCAAAAGAGCAGTTTCTTGAATAATACAAGAATTGACCTTTCGGAGACAGAACTGATCAACGGAGATGTAATCGTGGTCAGTCAGGTAGGCTCAAGCAATACCATCTTCCGGTCATCCGACGAATATATTTACCAGGATGGCCAGTTGATCTGCCAGGAAGGAACTGCAACCGATAAGACTAAGTCCTGGGTAGAGCAGACGGATGGAGACGAGTAAGATGACGGCAGTAGGATTCACATATGATGAGGCAGTGGCATATATAGAGGAACTTCCCAAGTTTACGAAGAAGCATACCCTGGATCATGTCAGGGAGTTCTTAAGAAGGCTTGGAAATCCTTCTTCTGACCGCAAGATCGTCCATGTGGCAGGGACTAATGGAAAAGGATCGGTGTGCGCATATCTTCAGGCCATCCTGATGGCGGAAGGAAAGCACACCGGATTCTTTACCTCTCCTCATCTGGTATCCATCAATGAGCGGATTCGCATGGACAATATACAGATAGACAATGAGGCGTTTCTTGAAGCATTTAACCAGGTGCAGGAAACGGCAAGGAAGATGGAAGAAGAGGAATTGGGGCATCCCTCTTATTTCGAATTCCTCCTTGGCATGGGGATGACGGCATTTGCGGGGTCGGATGTGGAATATATCATCCTGGAGACTGGCATCGGCGGAAGGCTGGATGCCACCAATTATATCGAGCATCCCGCGCTTGCGGTGATTACGTCCATAAGCCTGGATCACACCGATATCCTGGGAGATTCGATCGAAGAGATCGCGGCGGAAAAGGCCGGGATCATTAAGCCGGGCGTCCCGGTTTTTTTCGATGCGAGCAATCAGAAAGCCTGCGCGGTCATCCGGAAAACAGCGGAAAAGATGCTTGCGCCCTGTAGAGAAATCTCGAAAAATGCGTACGAAATCCGAGAAGTTAACTGGAAATATATTGCATTTTCCCGGGCAAATGCGTATGATAAAGGTGTTATCTACCAAGTGCCGATCTGTGGATGTTATCAGGTCATGAATGCCCAGATCGCATTGGAGGCCGCCGAGTATCTCCTTAGGGATGAGACGATCCATAAGAGTCGCTGGGTAGACGCGATCGGATCTATGCACTGGGAAGGCAGGATGGAGCGGGTAGCCCCGCATCTTGTCATCGATGGCGCGCATAATCCGGGAGCCGTGGAGGCATTCGCAGAAAGCGTAAAGGCGCTTGGCGCGGATGAGGGAGAAGGCCCGGTCATCATCTTTTCGGCCGTGTCGGATAAGAAATATGAGCAGATGATAGAATACCTGTGCAGGAATATGAATGCCAAGGCTTATATCGTCACGGAGATCGAAGATAAGAGAAGGGTTCCGGCAGAAGAACTGGAGCGAGTATTTAAGAAATATACCAGGAAGAAGGTGTATAGAGCCGGAAGCCTGAAAGAAGCCTTACAAAAAGCGGAAAATGAGCGGGTGGATGATGGCGACATCTTTTGTCTTGGCTCGTTGTACCTTGCAGGAATGGTAAAGAAGTTACTGGCAGGAGGCGGTTACCATGCTTAATTTTGAAGAAGAATTGAAGAAATTCCAGCCGAGCCTGGAAGTGGAAGATATAGAGGATGCTGTCTATCAGGAAGACTTGACGGATATGACGGACATTTTACGAGAGATGATTGAACAAACCAAGTAGAAGAGTACAGAGGGAAGTATATGGATTATACAACAAAACTGGCGTACCAGTCGAACTACTGGTATAACGATGGATTGAAGAAGGCCAATATCCGGGATCTGTCGGGAGCGATCGCATCGCTTAAGCGCAGCTTACAATATAATAGGGCTAATATAGCTGCCAGGAATCTGCTTGGACTCGTCTATTACGGCAGAGGCGATGTGATAGAGGCGCTGGTGGAATGGATTCTGAGCAAGAATTTCCAGTCCCATGAAAATATAGCGAATTACTATATTCAGAAGGTTAAGGAGACCCAGGGTGAATTGGAGGCGATCAACCAGGCAGTCAAACGGTTTAACCAGGCTCTCGGCTACTGCCAGCAGGGCGGCGAGGATCTGGCTGTGATCCAGCTGAAGAAGGCGGTGGCGATCCACCCCAACTTTGTGAAGGCCTATCAGCTTCTGACCCTGATCTATCTGGATACGGAACAGTATTCCAAGGCCCGCCAATCCATTAGGATCGCCCATAAACTGGATAAGACGGACGAGATTACGCTGCGCTATATGCACGAACTGAATCAGGTACGCAAGTCAAGGACAGCCAAGATCAAAGAAAAAGAAGGAAAAGAGCAGCAGACGGTTACCTATAATATAGGAAATGAGACGATCATCCAGCCGGTATCCTCCAGTTACAAGGATAACGCAGGGCTTCATACGATCGTCAATATAGCGATCGGGCTGGTGGTAGGCGTGGCAGTCATGTGGTTTCTGATCATGCCGGCGATCACGGCTTCCAGGCAGGATAAGATTAACCGCCAGACCGTGGAATTCAGCGATCAGATCGCCACGCAGAAGGCACAGATCAGTGCCCTTAAGAAGGAACTGGAAGACTATCGCTCCACCAGCGAGGAGACGCAGAGCGCCCAGGCCACTGCAGCCTCCACGCAGGAGAGTTACGAGATCGTCATGAACATCAGCGCCCATGTCAACAAGAACGATATGAGCGATGCAGCCATGCTGGAGGAACTTCTGAAAGTGAATCCGGATTCCCTGGGAACCGTGGGGAGAGAGCAATTCGAGGAGATTACCGGAGACTTATACCCGCGGATGTGCACGAACCTGTTTGCAACGGCGCAGCAGAACTTTGAAGTAGCTAACTATGATTCAGCCATAACGAACCTGGAGCAGGTTATGAAGATGGACGAGGGATATAATGACGGGGCGGCCATGCTGCTTCTGGCACAGTCTTATGAGAAAAAAGGAGACCAGGACCAGGCAAACGTCAAATACCAGAAGATTATAGAGTCTTATCCGTCAACGAATGCGGCCGAGGCCGCCCAGCAGGCGCTGGATGCCCAGAATTCCGGCAAAGCGCAGGATGGCGGGCAGGACGATGGACAAAGCGATACAGGAGAATAATAACTACGATACGAAAGAGAAGGATATGCAATCTGGGATTGCATATCCTTTTTGCGTCGAATGGACAAAATAAAAAGGAGGATGAATATGAAGTATCAGGTACAGGAGAATTGTCTGACGGTATTTCTTCCACATGAGCTGGATCACCACAATGCGGAAGAGATCAGAAAGGAGTCGGACCATCTGATTGAGCGCAACCACATCCGCTATGTCATCTTTGATTTTGCGGAAACAAATTTTATGGACAGTTCAGGAATCGGAGTGATTATGGGGCGCTATAAAAGAATCTATATGCTGGGAGGAGAGGTGTGCGCGGTGCACGCAAATGAAAGAATGAAGAAGATATTGACCATGTCTGGTGTCACAAAAATTATGCAGATATATGAGGAGGAGAAGTAGATGGAGAATACCAATGAAATGCAGTTAATATTTGACAGCCGCTCATCCAATGAATCCTTTGCCCGGGTGACGGTGGCAGCCTTTATGACATCCCTTAACCCCACGGTGGAAGAAGTGTCGGATGTAAAGACGGCGGTATCGGAGGCGGTGACCAACGCCATCATCCATGGATATGAGAGCGAGGTACATAACATCTATATCCGCTGCCGTACAGAAGGCAAGACCCTTTATCTTGAAATAGAAGATGAAGGGAAGGGAATCGAGGATGTCAAGCAGGCCATGGAGCCGCTTTTTACCACGAAGCCGGAATTGGAGCGGTCGGGAATGGGATTCTCTTTCATGGAAGCCTTTATGGATAAACTGGAAGTTGAATCAGTCCCGGGCAAAGGAACAACGGTAAAGATGGAAAAAACAATTGGAAAAGGACGTAGACTATGGACCACACAATCGCTTTAATTCAGAAGTCTCACGACGGGGATGAAGAAGCAAGAGCACGATTAGTGGAGGAAAATGCAGGCCTTGTATGGTGCATTGTAAAAAGATTCTATAACAGGGGCGTAGAGGCAGAAGATTTGTTCCAGGTAGGGAACATCGGACTTCTAAAGGCCATAGACAAGTTTGACATGTCTTACGATGTGAAGTTTTCCACGTATGCCGTCCCGATGATATCCGGGGAGATCAAGCGCTTTCTGAGAGACGACGGGATGATCAAGGTCAGCCGTTCGCTGAAAGAACTGGCATACAAGGCATATCTGTGCCAGGAAAGGCTGCAGGAGCAGTGGGGCAGAGACCCTACGATTACCGAGATAGCTGAGAGCCTCAATGTTGAGCGCGAGGAGCTAACCATGGCATTGGATGCCAGCGGCGATATTGAGTCCCTTCATAAGCCGATCTACCAGAAGGAAGGACAGGAGATCCGCCTGATGGATAAACTGCCGGAGAAGGAAGGCGGGGAGGACAAGATCCTTAATCATATGCTGCTTCAGCAATTGCTGAATTATCTGGATAAAGACGAGAGGCAGCTGATCTATCTCCGCTATTTTGCCAACCAGACCCAGACCCAGGTAGGCAGGGAACTGGGCATATCCCAGGTCCAGGTATCCAGGATGGAAAAGAAAATTTTAAAAAATCTCAGAGAACGAATATGACAGGCGCGCCATGTATATTTTTCCCGAAACCATCCATACTAACCCACAAAAGGAATAAAGAAGGTGGAAAGTATGGATGAGGCAAGGAAAAAACTCAGGGTGTGCCTGATTTGCGTCGTAGCGGCTGCGATCATCATAGGATTTATCTATTATTTCGGCGATGTCAAGAGCAGGAATCATGTAAGTGAAGGCACGCTCGTGACAGCCAGTATGGAAAGCAGGGGGTAATTATGGCGGCAAACAGCGAAACCGTATATATAAAGGCGGACAGAAATGTAGAGGTCACCAAGGCGGAAGTAACCCTTGGCGATGTAGTGACCATGGAATGCGCGAATCCGTCTGTAGTTCCCAAACTGAATACGATCAAGCTTTTAAAGTTCCATCATACGGATAAGAAGCACCAGAACCGAACTACGGTGTCCATCCTGAAGGTAATCGAATGCATCCATCAGCAGTTTCCAAATATGGATGTCCAGAACATGGGAGAAGCGGACTTTATCGTTACCTATGAGGAGCAGCAGACTGCCGGAGGCGCCGTGCACCTGATGAAGGTGGTGGGCGTGGTAATCATCAGTTTTATCGGAGCGGCATTCTCCATTATGGCGTTCAACAACGACGTCGGGACGACCAAGATGTTCTCGCAGATCTATGAACTGGTCACTGGTAAGACGAACAGCGGATTTACGATTCTGGAACTGACTTACTGCATTGGACTTATCATAGGAATTCTGACATTTTTCAATCATTTTGGAAAAAAGAAGTTTACGGTAGATCCAACGCCTATGGAGGTGGAAATGCGTTTATATGAGAATGATATCCAGACGACCCTGATAGAGACATATTCCAGAAAGGAGAAAGAACTGGATGTGGGCAGCACAAATACTACTGGCAATCATCGGTCTTAGCGCTGGCGTGGCGGTAGCAGGGGGATTATTTTCCTTTGTGATCGGCCTGGGCGTAGTATCCGACTTTGCGGACAGGACTCATACCGGAGAGCATATCCTTCTGTATGAAGACAGCGTGGCCCTGGGAGGAATTCTGGGCAACATATTCTTTATCTATCAGATCTCGATTCCCCACGGCGGGTGGCTTGTGCCAATCTTCGGCCTGTTCGGGGGAATCTTCGTGGGGTGCTGGTCCATGGCGCTGGCAGAGATATTGAATCTGTTCCCGATCTTTATCCGCAGGATCAAGCTGCTTCGCTGCATTCCCTATATTATATTGGGAATAGCGCTGGGAAAAGGAATCGGGGCATTCATATTCTTCTTCAACCGGTGGTAGGAATTAAATGATTATGGAGGAAACAAAATTGGACAAGCAAAGACAGCAGCAAGCATACGAAAATTATGTAAAACGGAAGACGCCGGTTCACAATCTTCCGGCCAATATGGCGAAGGCGTTTGTGACCGGCGGAGCCATCTGCGTGATTGGACAGGCAATCTTGGATGTCTGCGAGAAATCAGGACTCGATAAGGATATCAGCGGAGGCTGGACCTCCATGATACTGGTTCTTTTAAGCGTCCTTCTGACAGGGTTTAACATCTACCCAGGCATTGCAAAATGGGGAGGCGCCGGCGCGCTGGTACCCATTACCGGATTCGCCAACTCTGTGGCCGCTCCGGCGATCGAATACAAGAAAGAAGGACAGGTCATGGGCATCGGCTGCAAGATCTTTACCATTGCAGGCCCGGTCATCCTGTATGGGATATTTACCAGCTGGCTACTGGGGCTTGGCTACTGGATATTGAAGATAAGCGGGGTATTTTAATATGATAAAAGGACAGCAAAGCATTCAATTCGAGGAGTCTCCATTTCTGATCAGCAGCGCATCCGTGGTAGGAAAAAAGGAGGGGGAAGGACCTCTGGGCAAGATGTTCGATATGGTGGAGAGCGAAGATCTCTTTGGGGAGGATACCTGGGAAGCGGCAGAGAGCACCATGCAGAAGGAGGCTTGCCTGCTGGCTATGGGGAAGGAGCATCTGGAGCCTGCGGACATCAGATATCTCTTTGGCGGAGACTTGCGTCGACAGGGAATTGCCACGTCGATCGGAGTAGAGGGGCTGGGAATCCCTATGTTTGGCCTGTTTGGGGCATGCTCTACGGCAGGGGAGGCTTTGGCGCTTGCCTCCATGAGCGTTGCAGGAAACTATGGAGATTATATGATGGCAGTCACTTCCAGCCATTTTGGAAGCGCGGAGAAGGAATTCCGTTTTCCGCTTGGATACGCGAACCAGAGGCCTCTGTCCGCACAGTGGACGGTGACCGGAAGCGGGG
>OCAV01000798.1_pt1 | contig 24089 bp, 18 predicted proteins | sample 1538331 | NCBI WGS metagenome assembly OCAV01 (sample SAMEA2580297, study PRJEB22360) | human gut metagenome | biome: human gut; feature: human-associated habitat; material: faeces | place: Denmark | collected 2008/2010
GGATATCGGACACAGGGGCCGCAAGGGCCCTTACACCAACTTTCTCGACACTACCTTGCTCAGATGTTCAAACAATCGTTACAATATGGATTACTAAACGTGCGCAATTACAGGTTGCGCAGATACGTTTGATAGTGAAAGAGCAAGATCGCGGTCTCTTGGGGAGGAGACATCGATGAAAGCGAATTCAGACAAATCTAAGCAGAGTAATAAAGCGACGCGCCGTGTACTGGCAGGCGTTTTGTGCGGAGCCTCCGTGTTGAGCCTGGTACTGTCGCTCGTCATGCCTCCGATCTCGCAGGCCATTGCCAACGATGATCAGACAGTTTCTGCCGAGGAAACTGTGATGGGGAGGGGTTCCTCAAGTGAGTCTACTGATGTAGAAAACACCAACAACGTGGATACCGAAAACCAGAATAGTGACGAGATCGAGGGTGGCGAAGCCGACCCTTCAAATGGTGTTGAGCAAGGTCACCTTGAAGGTAAGCTGCAGGCCGAAGATGGCGAGTTGTCGGATGGCAATGCCGTAATGCTGGCTGCGGAAGGCGGGCAGACTAAAACGGCATCCACTGAAATACGAACAGCTGACGAGTTGAAAAAACTGGCGAATGCAAGCGGTGTTGCTAGCTTCAAGCTTATGAATGATGTCGTGACCAGCGAGACGATCACGCTCAACAACGGCAGCAATATCACGCTGGATCTAAACGGCTGCAAGATTAAGCATGCGAGTCAAGATCAGTCTTTGTTCAATATCACCGGTGGCACGACACTTACAATTGAGGATACTGATCCTGAGAAAGCGAGTGAAAGTGTCAGCGAAGTCAATAAGCTAGATGATCAGGGTCAGGATTTAAATCCCGACAATTATGGTAAAAAAGCAGTGTTGTCTTACGACAATGGCATTCCGTCTAACCTTACCTACTATGTGACCCAATCGTCCCCGAGTGCAACAGACACAACCAAGACAACCGAGACGCTTTACGTACATAGCGTCGATATTAAAGGCGCCATCGTGGCATGCGGTGGCAATGAAAACCTGAAGCTTATCAACATCAATGGTGGTCATTTCAGTCTTGAGAACGGCGTGCTCACACAAGAGAAAGACTGCTATGTCCGAAACCTGGTGTACGCGGAGAATGAGTCGACCGTCAATATGAACGGTGGTTACGTTTGTGGAGGTTATTGTCGGTGGAGTGGTGCCGGCGCAGGAATATCTGTCAAAGAATCGACTCTTAGCATTTCTAACGGCGTAATTGCCGGCAACTGCGCTCCTAGTGGCGGCGGTGTATATGCCGATAAGTCTATAGTCAAAGTGGCCGGTGGCGTAATCTCCGGTAACAGCACGCTTAATAACAATAAAGGATTTGGCGGCGGCATCATGGCCGAAAATGGCGGCAGCGTTACTGTTTCCGGCGGTTACATTACGAACAATCGCTATGCTAACTTCTGCTATAAAGATGGCGATGGTTGTTGTGGCGGCGGCGGACTTGCTGCCACTAAGGGCGCCCTTGTCACCATTTTCGGTGGCCAGATTACTGGCAACTATTCCGAGGAAGCTGGCGGCGGCGTTTACGTTACCAATATTTTTCAACAAGATAGTAGGGCATGGCTCGACATTAAAGGAGGAAATATTGCCTCTAACGTGAGCTTCCGATCTGAAGGTGCCGGCATCCGAGTGGGCCAGAGGGTTGACGCGATGATTAACGGCCCTAAAGATAGTAGCGGCACTAAAGAAAGTACAGTCTACATCACAAACAATCACTGCATGTCTCGCTTTGACTGGGGTGGCGGCGGCATCTTTGTTCAGGGTGATTCGAATAACGCGGATAACGCAGGCAGGCTGTTTGTATATAACTCGTATATAAGCAGCAATACCGCTGGCGGCTATGGTGGCGGCGTTGCGGTCTGCCCATCGGGTAAGACCTTGGTAACGAACACTGAAGGCACGGCAATCTTTGGCAATTCGTCTGCCGGTAATGAGAATCCTGGCGAAGATCATCCTAATCCTGCTTACAAGCAAGAGGGCAATTCCGGCAATGACAAAGCGCCCCATCTTTCTGCCGGCAACGACGGTAAGGATCAAGACAAAGCCGCCTATTTGAAAGATGTTTTTCGTGACAATGGTCATGCCGATTTCTTCCTCGCAGCGCATGATCACAAAACGCCGATCGCAGTTGTGACTGGTGAGATGCTTGGTGGTGGAGACGCCCGGTACTCGGGAAGCATCGAACTAGAAAAAGCTATCAACATCCCCGCCAACGGTGTTGTTGGGGTAAAAAATAGCATCGGCCTGACCTCGGGTGTTATGTCGGGTGTTATGGCCAAGGATGAGGCGGCGATTAATGCGCGGAATCAAGCGCAGAATGAAGCGACAACTTTCATCACGGGCAACTATTCCTGGGACCATGGTGGCGGCATCATGTCGAATGGCGACTTGTACCTAGGCGTGCCTGCGGATGCGTACGTCTATCCGAGCCTTAAGTTGAAGGCAACCAAGGCGCTGATAAATAAGAAGACCAACGAAAACATGACGCTCGACACAAACCAGTTCCCCTTCTCCTTCTCCGTCTACCGTAAGGATTCGGATGGCGCGTCGACGCCCTCTTGGGATGGCGAAACATTCAACAGTGGTGGCTGCAGGCAGGTTAAATCTGCCCCGAATAACGCTGACGGCAACATCACCTTTGACCTTAGCAATGACCTTAGCAATGAACTTAGCAAGCAGCCCTTAGCGAGTGATACTGGCAAAATTAGATACTCATACTACTTGGTCGAAGATGCGGGCAATATTCCTGGTGTTGATTACGATCATGCTGTATACGAGATTAACGTGACAGTCGAATACAACAAGACTTTACTTATGTCTGTTCCGATAAAGAATAATTCGAATTCGACTAAAGATCTTAACGTCTATAACTACACGATTGATAATGTGTCCGTGACTAAGAATCCTGGGGGTTCAGCTAACTCTCAGGACTATGTGCAACTAGATGATGATGGCTATTATTCGATTGCCGACTCCGGTGGGGGAAGTACATTCACCAACAAGTACACCCCTAGTGTTTCCTGGACTCCTAAGGCGACTAAGGTCGTTGAGGGTGGCGAGATGAAGGAGTTTACACTTCAGCTTGCGAAAGACAGCAAATTTGGAGACATCATCGGTACTGCCGTGACCTCTGGTAATGAAAATAAGCAGACGCATTCATTCTTGGATGGCAATGGTAATGAGATTGAACTCACGTACTCGCTGTCAGATATCAGGAATAGTCCCGACCCGGGCGACTCCACGGGCGGCCCTTCCAAGACCTTCAAGTACTACGTGCGCGAGAAGAACGAAAGATCGACCTATCCGCATTACAAGTTTGATCAGTCGGTCTATGAGCTTACGGTTGTCGCAAAGGATGACGATGCTGGAATCACAACCAATGTGACCTACACCCAGATTGTCGATGCCGAAGGCAATGAAATTCCTGAGAATAAGCGGATACCGAAGCAGTACGGCGAGGACACCGGCGCTGGCCAAAGCCTTCCCACCTTCACCAACACCTACTCCACCTCTTTGCCCCTTTCTGGTATGTCGGGCGTCACTCTGACGTATCTTGCCGGCGCGGCGGTGCTTTGCGCTGCTGCAGCCTGGATGCACATTCGTCGCAAGGCGAATGCGAAGGGAGGCGAGCGTCGTGAATAAGAAAGTTTGCTCCTTCCCGATCTTGTTTGCGCTGCTTGCCCTCCTGATCGGCACCTGTGCGGTTGTGTTCCCCGCTTCCGCGCAGGCCGCGCCGACCTCGACCGGTTCCATCACGGTGAGCGGCACCGTGGCGAGCAGCTACGATGCCTACCAGATCTTTAGCGCCAACGTCGTCGACGGCGACAGCGACGCTAAGATCGCCACCGACCTCGCCTGGGTAAGCGACGCCGTGCGCGACGCCGCGCTGCCTGTGCTGCACAGCGCCGGCATGCCCAATTCCCAGACCACCGCGCAGGAAGCTGCCGAGTGGCTCAACACCGATTCCCACCTTACGAGCGCGCTGAGCGCACAGCTCGCTCGTTCCCTCCAGAGCTCTGGTGCCGAGTCTGTGGCCCTTAACGCGGGCACGGCGGCCGAGCTGTCCTGCGGCTACTGGCTCATCGTCGTCAAAGACGACGCCATCGCCCAAGGCGAGGCCGGCACCGCGCCGATCATGGCGCTGGTGGGCGGCAGCGCCGTTACCGTCAAGCCCAAGGCGGCGACTCCCAAGGTCCAAAAGCATGTGCTGGAGGACGGCACCGCCGCCTGGCAGAAGGCCGCCGACGCCACGGTCGCCGACGACCTGTACTGGCGCCTCTCTGCCACGGTCCCGGCGGGCCTCACGGCCTACGACACCTATACGGTGCGGTTCGTCGACACCATGAGCGCGGGGCTCGAACCCTCCAAGGTCGCCGCGAGCATGCATGTGTATGTAGCGGCGGGCGCGGACGGCGGCTTTGACGCGGTCTCGACCAGCAAGGACGGACGCGCCGGCACCGAGCTCGCGAAGGGCTGGACCGATATCACGGCCCAGTGCGCCACCAAGGTAGCGGTCGACGGTAAGACCTTCACCGTGCGCACCGGCGACCTCATCGCCGCGCTCGGCGGGGCCGACGCCTTTTCCGCGGGCGCCCGCGTGGTCGCCGTGTACAATGCGCCGCTCAACAGCGCATGCAACCACGGCATCGCGAAGGGCAACCCCAACGAGGTCTACCTATGCTACCCGCGCTCTCCCTTTGCCGACCAGTCCGGCGACGCCGGCTTCACCCGCACGCCGAGCGATGACGCGTGCGCCTACACCTGGGATCTCGCGCTCACCAAGCGCGGCAGCGACGGCGACAAGCCGCTTGCTGGGGCGGTCCTGAGCATCGCCGACGACCGCGGTCGCACGCTGGCGACCGACGGCACGTGGGATGCAGAGGGTAAGGCCACCGTCACCACGGGCGAGGACGGCCGCGTGTCCGTCTCGGGCGTGGACTCGGGCAAGCTGGAGGTCCGCGAGCTCAAGGCGCCCAAGGGCTACACCGCCTTTGAGGGCACGCGCTCCGTGACGGTCAAGGCCGAGGGCCTGGACGTCGACCAGGTGGCCGCCGCCAAGCCCAAGCTCACCATCGCGGCCGAGTCGCCCCTGCGCGCCGACAGCGCGGACGGGTCGACGGGCAGCCTGGAGGCGTCGCTCATCAACACGCCCACCGGCACACCCCCTAGCATTACCACCGGAGGCTTCATGCCCTCGACTGGCGATATGGCAATGTACGCCGCGGCCGCCGCAGCGGTCGCCGGAGCCGCGCTCATCGTGGTCGCGCTCCTGGTCAAGCGGGGAGGTGGCAGCCATAAAGAGTAGCTGGCAGCCCCACAGAGAGCGGGGCGAGACGTAGCGAAGCAGATGCTAAGACACAGACAGACAGATTTAGATCAAATGGAATTCGAGCAGAAAGCAGAGGAAAAGAAGATGAGCATGAGCAAGAACATCGCACGCCTGGCAGTAACCGCCGGCCTCACAGCAGCGCTGAGCTTCGGCGGAGTCATGGCCCCGGTGACCATGGCGTTTGCGGCGGGTACGCCGACGGTGGCCACGGACGGCAATGTAAAGATTAATGAGAAGACCTATACGGATACGACCTTTAAGGGTATCCAGATTTTCAAGGCCAAGGTTACGCAGAATTTGGAAGGCCCTAACAACTGGAATGGCTCTAAGACGCTTTCCGATATCACTTGGGCATCGCCTAATGCCGAGAATGCCGTGAAGGGCGTGTTCGCCGAAGCGACCGACAAGCCTGCTGAGAATGCAACTGCACAGGATTGGGCAGATTACATTGCGAGAAAAGCTGGCGATAAAGTTGGCGAGAATGTAATGGTCGATGCCGACAGCGTGCTCGACAAAATCGCTAAAGCCTTGGAGGAGGTAACCGTAACCAACGAGACAACTGACTGGAAGACCTCGACTGATGGTAAATTCAACGATCTGCCCGCTGGTTACTGGCTCTTTGTGACCGCTCAGCCCGGTTCGACTAAGGGTGCCAATACGACCAACGGTAATGAAGACGCGTACACCTCACCGATTTTCACCATCGTCGGCGGCGCCGATGTAAATGCGGAGCCCAAGAAGGACGTCCCCAACGTGACCAAGGCCGTTAAGGACGACAAAGACGGCACGTTTGGTACCGATGTGTTTACGAACCCCAATAAGGCGGCCGATTCCGCTATGGATCAGTATGTTGACTATCAGCTGGCCGGCACGGTTGCGAGCAACATCAACACCTACAGTGCCTATAAGTACACCTTCACGGATGAGCTGCCCAAATCCATGACGCCCATGTTCACTGATGAGGCCAACAGCACGACCCCCGCTGTGACAGTTAAGATTGACAACAAAAAGGTCATTTCTGGCTATACCGCTACCTTTGATGGCGACAACGTGCTCACGGTTGATTTCCGCGACCTTAAGGCTTGCAAGGGTGAGAATAATGCCGATATTACCGTCACCGACAACTCTACTGTGACTGTCGAGTACCAAGCCAAGCTCGATTCGAGCAAGATCTTCGAAAACGGCTCGATTAAAGATAATTTCAAGGATTTTATTGGCAAGGCCCAGAAGAACAAGGTTAAGTTGACCTATTCCAATAACCCGCACTCTGAAGGTACCGGCACCACGGTTGACCATCCTGCCTATGACTACACCTATGGAATCGACGTTACCAAGGTCGGTAACGACGAAGATGAAACAGGCAATCCCAAGACCCTCGAAGGCGTTCAGTTCACTCTTCAGGAGCAGGACACCAGTGCTTTTATCAAGGCCGACGGTACTACGACGTCAGATGAAGATGCCGCGCTGCTGACCACCAACAGCAAAGGTAAGATCAACGTCGTTGGTCTTGATGAGGGTACTTATATCCTCAAGGAGGTTAAGCCCGCTCCTGGCTATAACAACTCCCACAGTGATGGCATCACGTTCACCATTACTCGCGGAACGCTTCCGGTAGACGATACGACTGTGGTCAACCCCGGCTGCACTCTTTCTGCTGGTACCGACGAGAGTCTCGTCAAGGTGGCTCAAACTAATACCGAGGCCGCTGACGGTAAGGTACGCCTCACTGTAACCGACAAGAAGGGCTCCAACCTCCCCCTCACCGGCCTTAACGGCGTGACCTTCACTTGGATCGCTGGTGGCGCGGTGCTGTGCATCGGCGTGGCGCACCTCATTCGCAGCCGCAAGCAGGCTGAGGAGTCCGAGCAGGAGTAACGCTCGCTCACCCATCCCTTTGGCAGGTGGGATGTGATGGCCATGAGACTTGCGGACACTTTTCTCGTCCATCCATGTTCTTGCTTTGCCACTCTCTTTTCGGGGCAGACTCCACGCTGGAGTTTGCCCCGTTCTTTTTGGACAACACAGGCAGCCTCCACCGTCCGATGCGGACTCATCCGTCATCGCGTTTCTTGACTCGTATGAGGTTCGGTTTAAGGTCCGTAGGCGCACGCGCGGTGCGGACGGTAGAAGGCATTTGCGCCGCAACAAGCGCAAATAAGAATGCCCGGGGGTCGGATCCCGGGCATTTAACGAAACCAGAAAACTAGGCCGCCCGCGCTCCCAAACATTTACGCGGGGTGCGTCGTTTTCTATTGACATTGTATCCCGAATCGCCCAGCCGATCCGGGATATTCTGAAAACTCAAATATGGGCTTAGGCACGAACGGAATCTCGTTAATTCCGAATATTATGTATAATTCCAATACAAACTGGAATCGAACGAAAACGATGGAAATGAACGAAGCGCTAATCTACTTACAAGAAGCACTAGGCCTCTCCGCCAAGGCCAAAACTTGGCCTGGATTCGCACGCTTGCCGCTGCATCTGCGGGCGATTGAGGTCCGCGCTGTTGACGCAAACGGTTTTTCGTTTTTGCTTGCAAGTTTGCCTACTGGCGTCGGGCTTCCCGAGGCTAAGAGAGTCTATAGCCAGCTGGCCTTGCGTGCGGAGACTCCTGTTGTCGTTTCGTTTCCTGATGCCGATGCACGTCAGCGCAAGGCATTGGTCGCACAAGGGATTCCCTTTGTCTGCCCAGGTAGACATGCTTTTCTTCCATTTATGGGCACAGCCTGCACGGAGAGGGGCGGTGCCCGGTTTCGCAATCACGCGACCAAGATGTCACCCAACGCACAGGCTGCCGCAATCTGGGGAGCAGCCCGGGAGCCATATCGTCCCTATGACCTTTGTCGTGCGCTTGGGATTTCGGCAAGCCGCGCGAGTGAGGCCATAACCGAGCTTGTTGACAGGGGGATTGCGAGGCGCGAGCGTCGCGAGCGACGTGTCGTCGTGTTCCCCGTTGCCGTGGATCTTCTGCTCAGTGAGCACATGGCAGAGCTCTCCTCGCCTATCTCAAAGGTCTTTTTTGCAAGGAAGACGCCGCAGATCGACTATCTTGTTGACGCCGGGGAGACGGCGCTCGCTGCGCGTTCGATGCTCGCTGCGCCGGGCATGGAGCAAAAGGCCGTCTTAAGAAGTGCATGGCGTCAACTGAGCGACCTCGAAGTCGCAGATGGGGAGTTGCCGGATAACGAAACGGCGATGATCCAAGTGTGGCGCTATGCGCCCGTGTTTGCCGACTCCTCTCGCGTCGACGACATTTCGCTTGCGCTATCTTTGGCGGCAATCGACGATGAGCGAATTCAGCTCGAAGTCGATCGCATGTTTGGAAAGGAATATCCATGGCAAGAAGCGCTGTAGAAGGTCTTCAAGAATTTCAGCAGCATATGCAAGAAGCTGCAGGATCGTATGCCCTTATCGGCGGCACGGCATGCGATATTTTGCTCGCGGAGGCGGGACTTCCGTTTAGGGCGACTCACGATTTTGATGTGGTAATTGTCGCCGATGACCGGTTGCCTCAGACGGCAGAAGCTATATGGACTTTGGTGCGTGATGGCGGTTACCGCTGCGGCTGGGGCGAAGGCAAAGGCTCATGTTTTTTCGGTTCACAGAGCCTAAGAGGCCGGGTTACCCCCATATGATCGAACTCTTCGCGAAGTGCCCCGACTTTCTAAAGGGTCGTGAGGGGATTGATGTGGCGCCAATTCACGTTGATGAAAACATAAGCAGTCTTTCGGCAATTTTGTTGGACGATGCTTACTACAGCTTGTTCCTTCAGGGAATTCGGACCGTAGGCGGCGTTTCGGTCCTGGGTACGGAATACATTGTCCCGTTCAAAGCGAAGGCGTATCTCGACCTAAAAGCTAGAAGGGAAGCGGGGGAGAACGTTGATTCGAAGAAGGTAAAAAAGCATAAACGCGATGCGCTGAGGCTTGCTCAGCTGCTTGGCGAGTCGGAAGGTGTCGACCTGCGCGGAGAACTGAAGGACGATATGATTGCGTTTGTTAAAGATTGTGAGGTGGGCGACGTCAATCTGAAACAGATCGGGGTTGCGGGCGCAACGATGGCGCAGTTGCTTGAGACGATGAAAGCAACATATGGCTTGATTGGTTGAGTGTGGTTACGTGGCCCGGACGGTGCAGTCTAGCTGCGTTGTCCGGCGCGGAAGCTCGCTAATCGGCTATTATTTGTTTAGACAACCTGAGCTATAGAGGAGTGACCGGCGATGGTGCAGGGCGCCAAACATATGAAGAGCAATAACGCCGCGGCCAACGGCGGCTCAAGCCCTCAACCCAAACCTCAACCAAAGCCCAAGCGTCGTCGCAAGCGGTTGCCGCGCTGGGCCGACCGTCTCATCACCATCGTCATCATCCTTATTGGCGTGGGCCTTATGACCTGGCCGTGGATCTTGGACCGGCTCGAGGCCTCGGGCGTGTTCAACCAGATCAGCACGGTGTCCAGCACCGTGGACGCGCTGTCTGCCGAGGAGCGCGAGCGCATTCTGCTCCAGGCGCGCTCCTTTAACGAGCAGCTGGCGGGCGAGGCCACCGAGCTCCCCGCCGACCAGATCGAGCCCTACGCTCAGCAGCTCATCTTCGACCGCGACCCCATGATGAGCTGGGTCGAGATCCCCTCCATCGACGTGAGCATGCCCATCTACCACGGCACGAGCGAGGAAGTCCTTATGGCGGGCGTCGGCCACCTGGAGGGCACGAGCCTGCCGGTGGGCGGCACCTCGACGCATTGCGTGCTCACCGCGCACTCGGGCATGCGCAACCTGAGTATGTTCGACGACATACACTCGCTGGAGCCCGGCGACCTGGTGCTACTGCACACCATGAACAAGACGCTCGCCTACAAGATGGTGGACTCCGAGGTGGTGCTGCCCGAGGAGATGGAGTCGCTGACCATCGAGCCCGGCGCCGACAAGGTGACGCTCGTCACCTGCACGCCCTATGGCGTGAACGACCATCGCCTGCTGGTGCATTGCGTGCGCACCAAGTACAACAAGAAGGACGTCGACAAGCAAAAGTCGCTGGCCGGTCGCCACTGGGGCAAGCGCGAGTTTGCCGTGCTCATTGTGGTCGTGGCCATTGTGCTGTTGCTGCTGGACATCGTGATCCACGCGGTCCGCAAGCGCCGCAAGGCCAAGGCCTCGGCATAAGACATCGTTCGGAACCACCACAATGGGGACAGGCACCTTTGTGGTGGTTGGGGCTTCCAAACCATCACAACATTCGATGAAAATCTCGATTTTGACGATAAGCGTCGAATGTTGTGATGGTCTTCGTTGCGGGCGAGACGGTTTTCGCTATGGACGGTGCGGTTTCGCTGCAGAACCGACAGCCTGCAGCCTGCCAACCGCCGTCCTCGTTACGTTTTCGCTGCATTTGGGTAAAGCGCCTGCTTCAAGCCGGCGTTGCCCTGTATACTAGAGCGGTTTAACTGTTATGCGGAAGGGAGCGCCTATGGCACTCAGCGAGAAAGACGTGCGCGGCATCGCCGAGTACGCAAAGATCGCACTGACCGATGACGAGCTCACCCAGATGACGTCCTACATGAACGACGCCGTCCAGATGCTCGAGCCCGTCTTGCAATATGACTTGCCCGACGTGGAACCCACGTTCCATCCCATCGGAAGCCTGTCCAACGTGATGGGCGATGACCTGCGCGAGCCCGAGCGCGGCCTGCCGCTCGACGTTGCGCTCGAAAACGCCGGCAGCGCGCGCGACCGCTACTTCCGCGTGCCGTCCATTTTGGGAGAGGGGGAGAGCGAGTAATGGCGCAGAGCTTCGATTCCCTTACCGCCGCCCAGATCGCCGCGGGCGTTGCCGCCGGCGACTTTACTGCTACCGAGGTGGCCCAGGCCTCCCTTGCCGCCATCGAGGCGCGCGAGGGCGGGGTCCAGGCATTCCTGCAGGTGGCGCCCGAGCTCGCGCTCGAGGCCGCCGCGCGCGTGGATGCCGACCGTGCCGCAGGCAAGCCGCTGCCCCCGCTCGCGGGCGTGCCGCTGGCCATTAAGGACAACATGAACCTCGTGGGCACGCGCACCACCTGCGCTTCCCGCATGCTCGAGAACTACCAGAGCGTCTACACCGCTACCTGCGTCCAGCGCATGCTCGATGCCGGCTGCCTGCCCATGGGCAAGGCCAACATGGACGAGTTTGCCTTTGGCAGCTCCACCGAGAGCTCGGCGTTCCACCGCACCAACAACCCCTGGGATACCGAGCGCGTGCCCGGCGGCTCCTCGGGCGGCTCCGCTGCCGCCGTCGCCGCGGGCGAGGTCGCGCTCTCGCTGGGCTCGGACACCGGCGGCTCCATTCGCCAGCCGGCGTCGCTGTGCGGCGTGGTGGGCTTTAAGCCCACGTATGGCGCCGTGAGCCGTTACGGCGTGGTTGCCTTTGGCTCGTCGCTCGACCAGGTGGGCCCCTTTGGCCGCACAGTCGAGGATGTCGCGCTGGCCATGAACGCGCTTACCGGCGCGGGCCACGATCCGTACGACTGCACTAGCCAGGATTGCGCCGTCGACTTTACCGAGCATCTCAACGACAGCATCGAGGGCAAGCGCGTGGGCATTATCCCTGCGTTTATGGAGGCCGAGGGCCTGACGCCCGAGGTCAAGGCCGCTGTTCAGCGCGCCGCTCAGGAGCTGCAGAACCAGGGCGCCGAGCTGGTCGAGGTCGACCTGCCGCACCTGGACGCCGCCATCGCCGCCTACTACGTCATCGGCCCGGCCGAGGCGTTCTCCAACCTGGCCCGTTTTGACGGCATTCGCTACGGCTATCAGGAGGAGGGCTGCGCCAACCTGTCCGACCAGAGTTCGCTTTCGCGCGCCCACGGCTTTGGCGCCGAGGCCAAGCGCCGTCAGATGCTCGGCGCCTACCTGCTGAGCTCGGGCGTGTACGACAAGTACTACTACGCTGCGCAAAAGGCCCGCACGCTCATCACGCAGGACTACGACGCCGCGTATGCCAAGGTGGATACCATCCTCATGCCTGCCTCGCCGCGCACGGCCTTTAAGTTTGGCGAGATCAGCGACCCCACGCAGATGTACCTCTCCGACCTGTACACCATCTCGCTCAACATTTGCGGCAACGGCGGTGTCTCGGTGCCGCTGGGCCTGGGCGGGGATACTCATCTGCCCGTTTCTGCCCAGCTGGTGGGTCCGGCGTTTAAGGACCGTCAACTGCTCACGTTTGCCCGCGCCCTGGAGCGCGGCTTTGCCGATGCTGCCACGGGTGCGCCCGCGCTTTCCGTCGCGCCCGATTTTGCCGGGAAGGGAGGCGAGCTGTAATGAAGGAGCTTTCCGAGGTCCTGCAGGATTGGGAGGCCGTGATCGGCCTGGAGGTCCATACCGAGCTCACCGCACTCGATACCAAGATGTTCTGCAACTGCAAGCTCAGCCACGATGACGAGCCCAACGCCAACGTGTGCCCGGTGTGCCTGGGCCTGCCCGGTGCGCTGCCGGTGCCTAACAAGCGTGCCATCGAGAGCATCGTCAAGGCCGGTCTCGCGACCAACTGCGAGATCCAGCGCCACTCGATGTTCTACCGCAAGCACTACTTCTATCCCGATATGGCCAAGAACTTCCAGACCACGCAGGGTCCGGTCGCCTTTGCCATGTATGGTCACCTGGATCTGGATGTGACCGGTCGCGGTGCCGCCGAGCGCCCCGACTGCGCGTTTGGTGAGGCCGAGGCCCAGAGCCTGGCGAGCGCCTCGGCCAATGCTGAGGGCCTGTCCACGTCCATGACGTCGACCATGCGCGAGGGCAACCAGCGCGCCGGCCATCTGGCCAGCTACGACGCGTCCAACCTGCAGATGCCCGAGCGTCGCGAGGACGGTTCCTACACGGTGCCCATCCGCATCCTGCGCATCCACATGGAGGAGGACGCCGCCAAGATGGTGCACGTGGGCGGTGCCGAGGGTCGTATTACCGCCGCTGCCGAGTCGCTCGTCGACTACAACCGCTGCGGCACGCCGCTGATTGAGCTCGTCACCGAGCCCGATCTGCGCACGCCCGAGGAAGCGCGCCTGTTTATGGAGAAGCTCCGTCGCATCTTTGTGACGCTGGGCATTTCGGACTGCTCCATGGAGAAGGGTTCCATGCGCTGCGACGGCAACGTGTCGCTGCGCCGCCGCGGCGAGACCAAGCTGGGCACCAAGACCGAGCTCAAGAACCTCAACTCGTTTAAGAGCCTGCACGACGGCCTTGCCTACGAGATTTGCCGTCAGGCCGAGGTGCTCGAGGAGGGCGGAATCATCTATCAGGAGACCCGCCACTGGGAGCCCAGCCGTAAGCGCACCGTGGTTATGCGTGTGAAGGAGACGGCCGACGACTATCGCCTGTTCCCCGATCCCGATCTGGCGCCGTTCGATCTGGACGACGAGTTCATCGACCGCTGCCGTGGCGAGATTCCCGAGCTGCCCGATGCCAAGCGCGCCCGTTTTGAGACCGACTTTGGTATTAAGGCGGCCGATGCCGAGCAGATCGCGGGCGACCCCGAGTTTGCCGAGTTCTTTGAGGCTGCCGCTGCCGGTATGGCTGGCAAGGAGGCCCAGACGGTCGCAAACCTGCTGGTCAACGAGATGATCGCCTACCTTAAGAGCGCAGGCGTGTCGCTCGCCGAGTCCGGCATCGCGCCGGCTCAGGTAGCAGCGCTGGCCAAGCTGCTGGTGACCGATGCCATCAGCTCCAACCAGGCGCACGAGGTCTTTGAGGCCATGGCCCAGACCGGTGACGACCCCAACAAGATCGTCGACGAGCGTGGTATGCGTCAGGTGAGCGATGCCGGTGCGTTGCAGCCGATCGTGGACGAGGTGCTGGATAACTGTGCCGATCAGGCGCAGCAGTATCGTGACGGCAACCAGAAGGTTATCGGCTTTTTGGTGGGCCAGTGCATGAAGGCGAGCCGCGGCAAGGGCAACCCGAAGCTCTTCAACGAGTTGCTGAGAACGTCGCTTTCGTAGCTGCGAGGCCGGGGAAGCCCCGAGTCGCCGGGGTATTTCCTCCAAATTTCAAACAGTCCTATGCAAGACGAAGGCCACATTTAGTGGCCTTCTTTGCATGCGGAACTCATTTGGAGCAAACACCCCGGCGACTCGGGACTTCCCCGGCCAGACGACTCGGCCGTTCGGGTCAGGTGGGGCTGAATGGAATAGAGTGAATGGGCGCGCCGATGGCGCCCTCATTCTTTATATATGTTGGGAGCGCCAGGTGGTGGGGGTGGTGCCGGTGTATTGTTTGTAGGCTTGGGTGAAGGCGGCCTGCTGAGGGTAGCCTAGACGCTCTGCGACCTGCGCTATCGTGAGCGAGCTATCGGCCAAAAGGTCCTGTGCTCGCTCCATACGGCGTCTGCGAATGTAGGCGCCCAGGGACTCGCCAGTTTGGGCCTTAAAGGTGGCGCATAGCTTGGAGCGGCTTGTGTAGAGCCCCTCGGCCACCTCGTTGATACCCACACGCCTGCCTTTGTCGAGCGCGCGCTCAATCATCGCCGTTGCTTCTTCGGCAATGGTTATGCTGACGCGTGTGTCTGCCGCCTGCCGCGCCTGCTTGTGGGCCGCGCGCGAACAGGCGAGCTCCGCGACCATAGCCTCTACAATGCCCCGCATATAGACATGCCCGCCTACGGCGCGAGCGCGGTCCTCGTTGATTCGGCGTAGTGTGTGGCAGATGGCAGACGCTGCCTCCTCGTGCCATGACTCGGCAAACGCCTCAAAGACCCCCGCGAACTCGGCAGGATAGCAATGCTCCAGCTCGTCAAAATACCCGGGCAAAAAGAGCACCGAGCGTGAGTGATAGAGTTGCCCTGCAAACAGCGGGCTTAGCTCCTCGCCGCAGCTATCTTGGATAAAGCTGCAGACTGCGCTGTTCGGCCACGGCCCGCGCAGCGGCTTGAGGTTCGCAGGCGTTATGCCGGCTTCGGGCATACACATGAGCGTGGGCGCGCTGACCTCGCTCACGCACGCGTACGGTTCGGGCGTGTATTCGGCTAGGTGCATGTTGTGCATCGGGGTAATGAAATGCTCCATGACGATGCAGGTGGGGGAGAGGGGCATGATCCATGCGCGTCCGTGCGCCCGATCGTTTGCCACCTCACCGGTAAAGACGGCGCCCTTGCCGGAGAACTCCAAGCCAAACTGCTCAAACTGCGGTGCGTAGAGCTCGGTTATATCGGTTGCCGCCCGCCGCATTTTCAAAAGCGTCCCTTTCCTTTGCAGAAACGTCCACGCCTGGCCCAACTGTGTGCCTTGGCTAACACGCCCATGATAAGTTTCTTACGGTTAACTCTCAAGCCGTTAGAAAGGAATCTCATGGCAAAGGGATCAAAAAAGGAAGGTGGCGGCATCGGCGAGCTGCTTGCATATGCCGGTGAACGTAAATTCCTAACGTATTTGGGCATGGCCCTCTCGGCGCTCTCGCAGCTGCTGAGCTTTGGCCCGTACGTGTGCATCTGGCTTGTTGCGCGAGATCTTATCGCCGTGGCGCCCAACTGGAGCGAGGCCGCCAATATCGCGATGTATGGTTGGTGGGCTGTGGGCTTTGCCCTGGCGAGCATTGTGGTCTATTTTGTGGGACTCATGTGCACGCACCTGTCCGCGTTTCGCTGCGCATCCAATATCCGCAAGACCACGAGTGAGCATCTGCTCAAGTTGCCGCTCGGCTACCTTGACACGCACGCCACCGGTGAGCTGCGCCGTATTGTAGACGGATGCGCCGCCTCCACCGAGACGCTGCTCGCACACATGCTGCCCGATATCGCCGGCGCCACCGCCATGGTCGCAGGTCTGCTCGTGCTGCTTTTCGCCCTCGATTGGCGCTTGGGCGCGGCATGCCTTATCTCGGTCGTCGTTTCGCTTGGCGCCATGGCCGCCATGATGGGCGGCAAGGGCGGCGAGTTTATGAAGGCCTACATGGGCGCGCTGGTCAAGATGAACAAGACCGGCACCGAATACGTACGCGGTATCCCCGTGGTCAAGGTCTTCCAGCAGACGGTCTACTCCTTTAAGGCGTTTCACGATGCGATCGCCGAATACGCCGACATGGCGCAAAGCTATGCGGGCACGTTCTGCCGAGGCCCGCAGGTGCTCAACCTTACCGCGCTCAATGGCCTCGTGGCATTTCTTTTGCCCGTGGCGTTGCTGTTGGCGCCGGGCGAGACGGACTTCGCGCACTTTATGGTCAACTTCACGTTTTACGCGATCTTTTCGGCCGTGGTGCCGACGGCCATGACCAAGCTCATGTTTGTGGGCGAGGCGTCTCAGATGAGTGCCGATTCGCTGGCGCGCATCCGAAGCGTTATGGATTCCAAGCAGCTCTCCGTGCCTGCCCAGCCCAAGCACCCTATCGGCAGCGATGTGCGCTTTGAGGATGTAAGCTTTACCTACGAGGGTGCCGAAGCGCCTGCCGTCGATCATGTGAGCTTTAGCGTTCCCGCAGGTAGCACCCTTGCGTTGGTTGGTCCCTCGGGCGGCGGTAAGTCAACCTGCGCAAGCCTGATCCCGCGTTTTTGGGATGTTTCCTCGGGTCGCGTGCTTGTGGGCGGCGTAGACGTTCGCGACATGGATCCGCACGAGCTCATGGACCAGGTCGCCTTTGTGTTTCAGACCAACCAGCTGTTCCGGCAAACACTTGCCGATAACGTGCGTGCCTCCAAGCCTACGGCCACTGACGACGAAGTGCGTGCAGCCCTCTCCGCAGCTCAGTGCGACGACATTGTGGCCAAGCTCCCGCAGGGTATTAACACCATGCTCGGTGCTGGAGGGGCATATCTTTCGGGCGGCGAGGTACAGCGCGTGGCACTCGCCCGCGCGATCCTTAAAGACGCACCTATCGTGGTGCTCGATGAGGCCACAGCGTTTGCCGACCCCGAGAACGAGGCGCTCATCCAGCGTGCCTTTAGCAAACTGGCGGCGGGTCGCACAGTCATTATGATCGCGCACCGGCTTTCGACCGTGGTGGGGGCCGACAAGATCGTGGTGCTCAACCAAGGTAGCGTGCAGGAGACTGGCGCCCATGCCGAGCTGCTGTCCCAAAACGGTCTATACGCCAAGATGTGGGCCGAATACGAACAGGCCGCGAGCTGGAAGATCACTGCTGCCGCGGATGCCGCCGTCACGAAGGGAGGCGAGGCCTAAATGTTCGCCTCATTCCAAAAGAAGTATTTCCTATCCGATAAAGGCGTCGCCGGCGTAAAACGCGGCATTTTCTGGACCGCGCTCACCAATCTCATTACCATGGCCGGCATGGGCTTATTGTTCCTGGTCATGGCCGGTTTTGTCGAACATCTCGCCACCGGTGCCGACCTGCCGGATGCCCTGCCGATTGTGGGCGGCCTCCTGGTCTTTTTCGTGTTGCTCTTTGCCTCTAACTGGCAGCAGTATTACTACACCTACTGCATCTTTTACGAGGAGTGCGGCAAGCAGCGTATGGAGATTACCGAGCGCTTGCGCAAGCTGCCGCTGTCGTTTTTTGGCCGTCGTGATCTGGCCGATTTAACCGAGACCATCATGGGCGACGTCCAGGCCATGGAGCACGCCTACAGCCACGTGCTGGGAGAGCTTTGGGGTGCCATCATCGCAAGCGCCATTGTGTTCGTGGCGTCGCTGTTCTTTTGCTGGCAGCTGGCGATCGCGGCGTTTTGGAGCGTGCCCGTGGCCTTTGCCGTGCTGTATCTGACACGCGGCCCCATGACCCCGGTGTTCGACCATGTGCGTGCCGAGAAGGTCAAGGTTACCGAGGCGATCCAGGAGACGCTCGACTGCGTGCGCGAGATCCGCGCCACCAACCAGGAGACTCATTATCTTGAGGGGCTCAACGCCGTGATCGATGCCGAGGAGCGCGAGACCACCAAGGGCGAGCTCGCCAATGGGCTTTTGGTCAACTCCGCCTTTGCCATCCTGCGCCTGGGGATTGCCACCACGTTGGTCACGGGCGCTGCGATGGTCGCCTCCGGCCAGGTCGACTTTTTGATGATGTTTGCCTTCCTGCTTATGGTGAGCCGCATCTATGCGCCCTTTGATCAGGCGCTGATGCTGATGTCCGAGCTGTTTGCCGCCGAGTCGTCGGCCAAGCGCATGCGTTCCATCATGGAAGAGCCCGTGGCGCGGGGCAGCGAGCAGTTTGAGCCCGTAGGCCACGATGTGGTGTTCGATCACGTAGCATTTGGCTATGGTGCGGGCGAGGACGGCCGCGCCGGCGAGAAAGTTCTTACCGATGTGAGCTTTACCGCCAAGGAAGGCGAGGTCACGGCACTGGTCGGTCCTTCGGGCTCCGGTAAGTCCACGGTGAGCCGCCTGGCCGCGCGCTTTTGGGACGCCACCGAAGGCACGGTCACCGTGGGCGGCGTGGATGTTGCGAGCGTGGATCCCGAGGCGCTGCTGCGCGACTACGCCATTGTGTTCCAAGACGTGCTGCTCTTTGACGACACGGTGATGGGAAACATCCGTCTTGGTCGTCGCGATGCCACCGATGAGGAAGTGCTTGCTGCCGCGCGTGCCGCCAACTGCGACGAGTTTGTGAGCCGCATGCCGCAGGGCTATGACACCATGATCGGCGAGAACGGCTCCAAGCTGTCCGGCGGTGAGCGCCAGCGCATCTCTATCGCCCGTGCGCTGCTCAAAGACGCGCCTATCGTGCTGTTGGACGAGGCGACGGCGAGCTTGGATGTGGAGAACGAAACCGTGGTTCAGCAGGCGCTCTCCCGTCTGCTTGCAGGTAAGACGGTTATCGTTATTGCCCACCGTATGCGCACGGTGGAAAATGCCGATAAGATCGTTGTACTCAAGGATGGTGTGGTTGCCGAGCAGGGCACTCCGGCGCAGCTCAAGGCGGCAGGTGGAGAATTCGCCCGCATGGTGGCGCTGCAAAAGGAAGCAGCTACCTGGCAGTTGTAAGAAGGGGCAAAGGGACAGTCCCTTTCTCACATTGACAATCGGTTACTCCGCATCGTTAATTTTCAAAAGGTTAGCCATGGCTGACCTAGATAGTTAGATAAAATTGAGATATTTCAAAAGCGTGCTCGAGCAAACTTGTTTACTCGGGTGCTGAAGCACCATGCCGCGTCCAATGCGGCAAAAAGGAGAAGCAACATGAAGAAGTCGACGTTCAATACCCTGCTTGTCGGTGGCGGTTTTCTGCTTGGCACGGCCGGCATCAAGCTGCTTACCAGCGCTCCGGTAAAGAACGCCTGCGTGCAGGGTATCGCGTGCGGCATGCGCATCAAGAACGGCTACCAGGACATGGTCGAGCAGGCCAAGGCTAATGTCGACGACATGGTTGCCGAGGCTGCTTACATCACCCAGAGCGAGGCCGCTGCTGACGAGGCAGCCGAGTAACGCTCCCAGGCACAAACTATGAGATTCTCGATTATTAGCGAGATCCCCGGCAGGACCCGTCTTCAATTGGCGGGTCCTGTGCCAGAGAGCGATCTCGATGCACTTCTTAAGCTTGGCGGCGACATCGACGGCGTGCACAAGGTGCGCGTCTACGGCCGCATCGGCCAGATGGCACTCGAATACGACGAGTCGCGCCGCGATGCCGTGCTGGCCGCCGTCGGTGCGCTCGACGCTCAGGCCATCGCCGACGCAAAGACGGGTTACGTGATGCAGCTTGAGCCACGCAAGCACAAGCTCGTCATGGATCTTGCCACACTTATCGGCGCCCACTACGCGCGCCGCTGGTTCTTGCCGACGCCTCTGCGTGCTGTGTTTGTCGTGGCCGGTTACATGGCATTTTTGCGCGCCGCCCTCCGTGAGCTCGCGCAGCCGCGCCTGACCGTTCCCGTGCTCGATGCTTCGGCCATTGGTATCTCGTTTGTCAAACGCGACGTCGATACCGCCGGCCAGACGATGTTCCTGCTCAACGTGGGCGAATTGCTCGAGGACTACACGCGCGCCATGAGCGAAAACGAGCTCATCAACTCGCTGCTCGACGTGCCCGATAAGGCACAAAAAGTGGTCGGTGACACCGAGGTAAGCGTTGCCGCCACCGAGCTCGAGCCCGGCGACTTGGTAGCCGTGCGCACTGGCATGTCCATTTGCATCGACGGTGTTGTCGAGCAGGGGAGCGCTATGGTCAACCAAGCGACCCTGACCGGCGAGCCGCTGGCCGTCGAGCGTAGCGCAGGCGACGACGTGTTCGCCGGCACCGTCGTGGAAGACGGCAGCATCTTGGTGCGCGTGCGCGCCAATACGGCGCAAACCAAACTGCGCTCAATCGTCTCGCTCGTGCAGACGGCCGACTCGCTCAAGTCCGAGGGCCAGTCGCATATGGAGGACCTTGCCAACAAGATCGTCCCGTGGAACTTCCTGCTCGCGGGCCTGGTTGCGCTTACTACCCGCAGCCTCATCAAGACCTCGGCGGCACTGATGGTCGACTACTCGTGCGCACTCAAACTCACGGGTTCCGTTGCCGTCATGACCGCTATGAGCGATGCTGCCAAGATGGGCGTCATGGTCAAGGGCGCGAAGTACTTTGAGTCGTTTGCCAAGGCCGACACCATTGTGTTTGACAAGACCGGCACGCTTACCGAGGCGCAGCCGCGTCTTGCCTGCGTGCTCACCACCGATGGCTGGAGCGAGGACGAGGTCCTGCGCCTTTCCGCTTGCCTGGAGGAGCATTTCCCGCATCCAGTGGCGCGCGCTGTGGTCAACGCGGCACGCGAGCGCGAGCTCGAGCATCGCGAGCGCCATGCCGCCGTCGAGTACATCGTGGCGCACGGCATCGCTTCGTCCATTGAAGGGCGTCGCGCCATCATCGGTTCCGCACACTTTGTATTTGAGGACGAGGGTGCGCAGCTTGAGTCCGACATCAAGGAGCAAATCGAGCTCCAGATGCAGGGCCTGTCGCCGCTGTACCTGGCGGTCGACGGCACGGTTGTGGGCGTGCTCGGTATCGAGGACCCACTCAAACCCGGCGTGCGCGAGGCCATCGCCGACCTGCATGCGCTGGGCGTCAAGCATGTCGTTATGCTCACGGGCGATTCGGAGCGCACGGCCGAGCGCATCGCGCGCGAGGCGGGTGTCGACGAGTTTAAGGCCGAACTGCTGCCCGAGGACAAGTACGCCTATGTTGAGCGCATTAAGAGCGAGGGGCGCCACGTTGCCATGGTGGGCGACGGCGTCAACGATTCGCCGGCGCTGGGCCTGGCCGATGTGGGTCTGGCCATGGGCGGCGGAAGCGACATCGCCAAGGAGGTCGCCGATATCATCCTGACCGATACGGATCTGGCCGCAATCGTGCGCCTGCGACGCATGAGCCAGGGGCTTATCGACCGTCTGACGAGTTCGTATTCCAAGGTGATGCTTACCAACTCGGCGCTCCTGGCACTGGGCATTACCGGCGCGATTACCCCGCAGGCGTCGTCGCTGCTGCACAACGGCTCGACGATTGCGTACAGCTTGGACAACGCGAAAGCGTATCTGCGTTAGCAGACGCGTTCGCCCACGTTATCTGGCCTGCGCCCAGACGGCATCGGTGTCGTCCGGGCGCAGGCCTTTTGCATTTGACCATGTGCTAGCTTCTCTATATAGTGTTGCTAGCGGTGCTAGCATTTGAAGGGAGCGGGATCAACGTGGGTGCTGTTAGCGGCATGGCGCAGGTGAACGTTCGCGTGGATCGCCAGGTCAAGAACCGTGCCGAGGAGGCACTGCGGCTTTCGGGCGGGTCACTGCCCGAGCTCATCAAAAAGGTCGTGACCAAGGTCGCACAGGGTGGCGGGCAGTGCGAGGAAGTGCTTGCGGCCGTCGACGACCGGCGGCAGACCGTCGCGCCCGATACTCCGTTCGCCGCGTCGTGGGCAGCGGTGGATCAGCTGTACGCGGACCTGGGCATCGCTACGTCGCCCGTATCCGACGATCGCGATTGGGACACAATCTATTCCGAAGCCATGGACGAGCGCTATCGCCAAAAGGGGATGATCCTGTGAGTGGGGCTCCCCTCAAAATAATGGTAGACGCCAACGTATGGGTTGATTCGTTTTGCGTCGACCATGCCGAGTCGCTTGCCGCGCGTGCGTTTATTGGACAGGCGACGGAGACGGGGGCATTGCTGTTCTTTCCGGTGCATATCGCCAAGGACGTGCTGTATGTTGTACAGCACGAACTGAAGCGTAGCGTTCTTGCCAGCGGGGGAGCGCTCGACGAGGCTTCTGCCCGCGCGATTGGCGATGCGGCGCTGGCGTTTGTTCGGAATATGACCGAAAACGCCACGGCCGTGGGTGCAGATGCGTCGGACCTTTGGCTGGCCGACAAATACTTAGCGCTCCATCGCGATTACGAGGACAACTTGGTGCTCGCCGCGTGCAAGCGCGCGCAGGTCGATTACTTGGTGACCAATGATCGCAAGCTGCTCGAACATGCCAATCTTGCAGCAAAGACACCTCGTCAAATGATGCCGATTCTTGCTTTGGCCGAACGCGCCCGCGCGGCTATCGGTTGACGCGAACTGTTTGCGGGCCTCTTGGACGACGATGCGCCAAGGGGCCCGCGTCTGCTATTTACAAAAGCTCGGCCTTAATGGCGGGACTTTCTGCGAGCTGCTCGGCTGCCTTTTCGTCGGAGCTGTCGAGTGCTGCCAGGCTGCGGTAGACCCACTCGTTGACCTGGGTGTTCTTGACGCCTGCGGTCTGCATAAGGGCGCCTACCTCACGGATTGCTGCGAACAGATCGGCCTTGGGACCCGCGAGCTTGACCTCGATGCCGTGGTAGGCGGTCACGCCGCGGTTCTCACTCACGTGGTCGATAAAGCCCTCGACGGTCTCAAGCTGCTGGGCGAGAACTGCATCATCGTCAGCGTCCAGCGCGACGAGTGCGTTCGATACCGTGAGGGCGGGATGTCCGCAGGGGACAAAGCCTTCGATGACATCCATAGCTTCGGTAATGGTTGAGCCCAGGCCTGCGAGGGCATTGACGAGTTGCTGCTTGGTATCCATAACGGTCCTTTCGACGGGTTAATTTTGCTTGGCGAAAATATACGTGACACGATCGGTAACAAAAGTGCGAAGTGCGGCGCACATTGGGGTCTTCACAGCTCGTGCATAGAACAGCTGTCCGCTTTCAGAACGTGGTAAGATAACACTCCACAAGCGGGGCTTGCCCCGTATGTTCCTTGAAAAGTCGACGGTTATCGGGTGTTTGCAGGCCCGATACCATCCAGACTTTCCCGACATTCGGGGGCGACTGGTTTCGACACGATAGCTCTGAGAGAGGAAGCAAGCCGAGGTCTCCTCGCCTCGTTAAACAGGGGTACCGTCAAATTGAATTGACAACAACTCTTCTTTTGAGCCTATGGCTCTCGCTGCTTAATTTATAGCGGCGCGTCAACCCGGTGATTTCCCCGACACCGGCGCGACGTCATTTTAGGGGAATGCTCCTGCGCACGTAATCGGTATGGCGCGGGCTAAGATTGAACCGGTTGGGACGGCGCGAGCGTGTCGCTGCGCGCAAGCCGTCCGAGACCAAACCAGCGACTGAGCTTGGAGATGCCAATCAGGGGGCTTTCGTGGACCGGAGTTCGATTCTCCGCGCCTCCACCAATAGTTACAAGCAGGTAGGTAAACGCACCTACCTGCTTTTTTATTACTTATAGATACCGCGGAGAATCGAACTCTGCGCAGGGCGCGAGCGTTAAACAAACGCGGAGCGTTTGTAGCGAGCGGGCGAGGGCGCCGGCAGGCGGCCGGAGCCGGGGCGGGGTCGCGGAGCGGCGCTTTCCGC